>ENA-OREC01001965-OREC01001965.1-marine-metagenome-genome-assembly--contig:-NODE-1965-length-10940-cov-12.230507_pt1 | contig 10940 bp, 8 predicted proteins | sample MGYA00248626_ERZ508543 | MGnify/ENA primary metagenome ERZ508543 (study PRJEB26211, sample SAMN05518279) | marine metagenome | isolation source: Puget Sound, Washington, USA | host: Bankia setacea... | reverse complement strand
ATTTTATTTACTGTATTCTTCAAGCGAACCAGAGAACACTATATAAGTAGACTGCTGGATTAGTAAAGACCTGTTTACTGTACCCTAGATCAGTGCGGTCATCTATAGAAAACATAGGATCGCCCTCCGAATATCTAAGGAGATAACTAACCAGAAATAACTAAAATCACTAGAAATATGGCAAACCATATAACAATTATATAGCTGACTTGACTTGATAACTGTGGAAGTCTTTAAAACACAAACTTGATCTATATGGATGAATCAGATTGCTTGAAAAAAATGGCATAACTCTGGACCCCCTGGGCTTGGCCTCATGAAAAAACGTCATGCACATCTACACTTCATAAAGCTCATGAGTAGTTAGTTAAGCAACTCTAGCATACATAAAATATCCGCTTACTAAATTGTCAAACTTACCAAGTCTACAAGCAAAGCATTGAAGAGTTGGATGGCTTCATCTTTCTTATGCTGGTCTCTTTCCTTCTCTCGTTCCCGTAGAGATGATGACAGCGTTCTCTGTACTTCCTCCTCACGTTTACGTATACTTGCTTCCACACGTTCTTGTTTCTCTCGTGTCTTTCGGTCCTCATCATCAGAATCCTACAAAGACCAGTCAAGCTCTGCTATTAAGTCCACTCAAAAGCAAAATTGCTATCAATACAACTCAAAGACAATGTTGCAAATAAGACCAGTCAAAGACCATTGTCATTTAGACCAATGGGTTTTGGTTGAATTTAGTGCAAAAGATCAGATATTGATATGATATTGCAGCAATTAAATGTAAGATAAACTTTAAATGCACTTTTCAAATTTCTATTGTTCAAAAATTGTATCCTTTGCTAAAAAAATATACTGGCCCATATCTAGTAATAGCTATATGCATCATCTAGCAAACCTTATTTTCCACTTGCCTTTTATCTAGCATACCATATTTTCCACTTGCCTTTTATCTAACAAACCTTTATCTAGCAAACCTTATTTTCCACTTGCCTTTTATATAACAAACCATATTTTCCACTTGCCTTTTATCTAGCAAACCTTATTTTCCACTTGCCTTTTATCTTGCAAACCTTATTTTCCACTTGTCTTTTATCTAGCAAACGGTACTTTCCACTTGCCTTTTATATAACAAACCATATTTTCCACTTGCCTTTTATCTAACAAACCTTATTTTCCATGTGCCTTTTATATAACAAACCTTATTTTCCACTTGCCTTATATCTAGCAAACCTTATTGTCCACTTGCCTTTTATATAACAAAGCTTATTTTCCACTTGCCTTATATCTAACAAACCTAATTTTCCACGTGCCTTTTATATAACAAACCTTATTTTCCACTTGCCTTTTATCTAGCAAACCTTACTTTCCACTTGCCTTTTATCTAGCAAACCTTATTTTACACTTGCTTTTTCCAAATTAGAAAGTGCTAAGTTTGAGTCTATATAAGAATTAGAGTGTACTTACATCGTCCAGGTTTTTTATGTAGTCTTTGAACCAATCTTCTCGCCTAGAGCTACTATCGACTGCCTTATAGCGTGTTTCAGAATCAATCTTACGCTTAATGTCGCTCCATCGGGAATGTCGGTCAATATCAGACGTCTCTTTCAACAGGCTGATGAAGTCCGATTTTAGCTACAAAAATAGAAATAGAACAATGTTATGTCATGGTAACAGATACAAGTACAAAGACTGCCGTTGTAAAACACAAGTTGTAGGATATTTGTCAATGTGGCTAAAGCTGTAGGCTTTTTTTTTATTAAAAACACTGAAAAACATGTTAACCAAAATAAAAGTAGCTCAATTTTTTTTCAAAATATTTGAAAATTACAAGTCAAACCGCCTCCATGTTGACCGTTGAGATGGGTCATTATATCCCTTCAAAAACTTGTTAACTTGTATAACACTTCTTACATACATTACAAACCACAGCCACATTGTATATATCCTACAGTGTTTTACAAACAAAGCTCTGTACATACTTGGGCACTCCTATTTACAAATAAAACCCCCAACATTTGTACACACTAAACATGAAACGACTACTCCAGTGAAATGTGTTTGCTCTGATAAGCTGTTCACATTACGTCTCAAAGAAATAACCCGTCCAAAACTCCAAAAGTTTAGTGAAATATGCCTTTCTAATGAAAAGCTGTCTCTCCAAAAGGATCATGATCAGGGAAAACAAAGGTACTGGAACATTGTGCAATTGTATACCTTATTCACCAAATATATCAACTGATTTATTATCCTACACGGAACTTTTTGTGATTTTTTCTTTCGAATAATTTTTTCAGTTGCTACAAGTTCAACTTCTGAATTAGACGCCACAATTCACTGGGTACCTCCAGCTATTATTTGTGAATAGGAGCAACCAATTTATCATCATATTCGTTAATTCTTGGCTAAATTGCCCAAACTATCACCTGTAAAGTAAAATAGGTGTTACATGCTGAAATAGAAGTGGGTAAGTATTATATATAGCCTGGGCAAGTTAGCACAAGTAAACAAAACATGGACATACAGTGAGCGGTTTCTTTTCTGTAAATACATGGACAATAAGTCTGAATAAACATTACATATATTAGCTGAAAAAGAACCATACGTGATTATGTTTCTGGACAAGTTAAAATGAAGTTGATTTAGAATTATATACTGTGTGTTATACATCAAAACATGACTGAAGTTAACTTGAATGCAGTGGGTTTAAAGTAACAAGTTTAAAATTAACACAGAAATAAACATTATAAAACTATTTTCCAATCTCTGTAATTTGTAGATATGCTAACTTGAGACTTAAAATGTGTTAAATGTTTCCATAAATATTCAAGACTTAAATTAAACTGAAAGGAGAACCATCATGGACTAACAAACATATAGAAAGCACTTGCAATTATTTAAGGCAAAAAACAGTGCTTGAATATGAACAAATACCATTACTTAAACATACAAATTACTGACAATTCAAATTGTATGCATTTGCAGACCGTGACATTTATAGTGAAGAACTTGCATATATGTTCCATGGCAACGATTTCATCTATACAGCACAGGACTTCTTTCATCAAGTTTCTGTGAGCATTTCTATTGCAAATCAAGACATTGGAAGCTAAAACTGTGTGTTAGAGAAAGAAATAGGGAAAAACTGCATAGAGTTTGAAGACACTTCCCTAGCTACAAATACATAGAATGAAAAAAACTTTGGCTTAAAGTTTTCTTATATTATACCCCCCAAAAGACTAAAATGTCAAACTCTTACAAATTCATACAATTTGAACCTGCAATAAGATACACAAATACACATCTTCAAGTCTACTTCATTGTTGAGGCCATTCACAATCCACAATAAAAGATCACTTAACATGTTTATAAATATTCATAAGACAGTCTGTATAATGCATCAAACTCAACACAGGCATGTAGGTGCACTGGTTTCCCACAAGTCACCAACACATTGTCAAAGGTAAGACTGTTTGACATCACTATGATCAGGCCAATTCAACAGACTAGTTCAATTATAATACAAATGTACATTATGTTATTAATGCAACACTTGCCCCAGTTCTACAGTCACAGTTACCTAGCAATCATTGGAAGAGATACATAGACTCTAAGCCTAACCCAATGTATCTCAGTTTACTTTGACAAGTATTGAACCAATCAAACCTAGCGGCAGTTTACTTTGACCAGTATTGAACCAATCAAACCTAGCGGCAGTTAATGCTATATTTATATTGAATAGTTTAAACTCATTCCCTTGGATCTACCGTACAGAATAGTAAGTCAACAAAGCAAGAACAACCCTGTTGTTCATTTTTATCAATTGGAGACAGTCCCCTCTGTGTGATAATCCCAAACTGAGACGTAATTATAACTTAGATAACTATATGATCCAATACCTAACCCTGTTTTAAAGGTAATGCAACCATTACGAGTATCGTTACATTAAACATGTCTGGGACATGCTGAAAATTCACTCAATGAATAGAATTTAATGCTTGGTGCCATTTTAGTATCATCTTTAATCAAACCTGTTCCCAAAACTGTATAAAGCTCGCCAAAGGTCTGCTTAATAAGGTTTCCTAAGTCTATATTAAATGACAGCTCATGTCAGAGCCTATTTTTATTAAATATTTTGTATCATATTTATCTAAAATCGATATTGTATTCAATGATGCACTGTGACTATAGAACCCAAGGTGTGTTTGTATGAATGTTTCTACATAAATATACTACCATTAAACTATGGAAGGAAAGAATGAACTGTTGATAAAAACAAAGAGTTTGTATAGAGATGTTTTACAGACATGTATGTTGTAGTAAATTGTTTGTAGTCAGTAGTAGCCTGGGATGATAACTAACCGGTAGAGTGAGCCGCTTCTACAAGGCTTTACACGAGACAGCACTAATCCAGTCATATAACACGACTGATTCCCCACCTCCAGCTGGATAGATAACTCAACTGCACTCACTGATGATGCTATCATCTTTACAAAAGTGATAAAGCAGCAGTGTTAAACAGTACTTCAAAACCAGTGACAAAAATTCAAGTTTCAAACATCAAAACTTTAAATAATTTTAAAGAAAATATTTTGATTAAGGCCGTCACAGGCAAATAATGGTTTAAATATACATGTATATTTTAAGTAGAAAGTATATTTTACAAATCAAATTTAGATATGAAATTGTTTTTTTATAGCAACACATTTTAATATACAGAAAGGATCAAATAAGTAATCATGTCTTGTATTTGTTTTGAAGTTCATAAATACATTTTAGTAAATAAATTTCAATGTTGAATTCAATAGTAACGTAAATAAAGGTTTTAAGTTTCAAAGTTATTTCATCGATAATCTTTACAAAAATCATAAATCTGCTTTATCCGTTCACCCAGTTACAATATCTAGTTGTGTATGAAAGATTGAAAGTTTAATGAGAAGTTCAACATATATATGACAGCGACACATGCTTGTTTTCTCATCAGCTCATCTATATGCCCCACCCACTGTCAGCTGTGGTAAATATCTTATATGACATAGACAAGTAGAGCACGTTAGACAATGACATCATGACAGACAGTTAAATCCCTAATAAGTGGATCTACATATATAATACACTCACTTTTTTCTGCCTTTATATAAAAGTCAAGATATTGTTTATTCTTTAACCCAAGATGTGCATTTCTCAATTTTTGGTATACAATATATCATTGACTGTTTATTTTTAAAATTTGATAATAAGTATCTTAAACCGGACAGGTGCTTTCCAATTAGCTGGCTTTACTACAAAGCAATTCTAAGCGTGGACTGGGAGGGCATTTAGATAAGACTGAGAATTAACCCTGAAAAATAAGATATGTTAAATCAAATACACGATTCACAGTATTGTCATTAAGAACATTTGATACAAACAACATTCTACAATAAAATCGAACTTGAAACTTTGTTAATCAGGGTTATAATTGAACAGTTGTGATATTGTTACATTGTTGAGCATGGTTTGATACTTCCCACAATTAAAGACCACATACAAAGCATTTGTTGACATCCACGAAATAAACCATGTAAAATGACGAGCTTGTGTTATTTCCTTGTTTTTATAACTGATTAAATAAACATAAAACGTAACCTGCAAATGAAAGGTTATAACAAGTAAAACAATGAAACCAATATTGGGTAAAAGATGTTAAAAGCAAGCTGATTTTACGCTGAGTTCATCTAAATGGAAACATAAAATAGATCTATGTTGGTAACTGTAGATATTAAACATTTCATAAAACCTGTAGTGAAAACAACAGAAAAACAGCCTTTATACGCAATACTTTTACTAGCCAAATTTTTATCAGATTTTCAAAACTATAATTAACCCTAGATGTCTTTGTCTGCAAATTGAGAAAACTAAAACATGACATTCTGCAAGTATGGCTTGTTATGTTGTAAATGATAAAATAAGAGTGTAGGTTTAAGCCACAAGTTACAAATACTTCAATAAGTGGGAAAGTACTTTGTGTAGTTGTGACAGTTGGGTGTTTTTCAAAGCAAGAGTACCTAGAGACCCTATAGACACTGATAATAGCAACGGCACAGACCTAATAAGCCTTATTAAAAACTTTACATGAGGCTTAGGATTGACTTTTCTATAAAACAAACTCTCAAAGTATATTATTGTTTTTATATCATTTCATAAAAGTTTATTGGCATACGAACATCAATATTTCATAAGTGTGAGAGCATATTTAGTCAATTAACTTTTCTCCTAATTAAGGCATTTAACAATTTCCCTAATCAAAACGATTAATGATTTACCTAATTGAGAATATTAACTTTTTCCGTAATCAAGGTCATTTACTTTTCCCCTAATTGAAGTATATGTAACTGTGGTATGTGGAGAGAGAACATAAAGGCTGTAAAAGTAACGTTGCAGTTTCTGTGTGTGTATAACAAACCTGAGGCAATGCAGACTACATACCTTCTCTTTCTGTGCAGACTTCTCTTCCTTCTCTTTACGTCGTAGATCACTCACAAAGTCACTAAAGATAGCCTCGCGCTCTCGCATCTTCTCTATTGCCTTGAAACGCTCCTCTTTACCATACTTGCTAGCAAAGTCGCTAAATGAAGACCTGGCAGGGAGAAGGAATTACATTTTACACAAGCTGAGAATCATCAATCACCCAAACTTCTACAAATCCATCAATATTTAACATGAGCTTTTTCTTAAAAAGTAGAAGAGTTTACATAGTGTAAACCTATGTCATAAAGCCGTAAACTTCTGAGTCACAATTTATTTACTGGATGTCAATGTCTTTAAAGTTTCACTTTCATCATTTTGGAATTTTTCACAATTTAGACACCAATTAAAAGTTATTACTATGAACCAGTGTACATACTTTCCGTGCAGCTTGGCCTCGTCCAGCAGTTGTTTGAAGGCATCTTTCTTCTCCCTCAGTCGTCTGTGTTTCTCGCGTCTCTCCTCCTCTGCTCGCTCCTTCACGTACTGCTCAAATACCTACACAAACACAATGTGACAAATATTTTACCTTTACTGTCTTAAGGTTTCATGATAAAAGTCAGCAATGTTGGCTTTCTGTACTATGAAGCTGAAGTTATGTTTAAAGTACACCACAAGACTAGACTGAACATTCAGAATACCATTACTTACTTTGTAATTATAGTTATACATTTGTAATTCAAGGAGAACACATTCTGGTGCATTTGATAGTTAACTCATTTCAGTTTTATTTACATTTAATATGGGAATCAATAAAAGTGCCCTTCAAAATTGAATTTTATAAGCTATCAAGATTTTTTACCATCAAAACAATATAATTTCACAGTAGCAGCTTGTATAACTTGTATTCACAGATCAATGTTAACTTGTTGATGTATATATTGGTAACCTACCTGCTTTCTCTCCTTGGATGCTAACAGCAGATATCTGGCATCAAATACAATCTTGTGTAACTCTTTCTCCCAGGTTGAGAATGCTGACACCTACAAAATACAAGCCACTTCCTGGTTAATGCACACTTATAGAGAAACAGCTTATCATACTTAACAAGACACCACACGTAAGATGGTATAGCCAGATTGCGGAATTCAAGGTCTAACTCACAAAAAAACAACCTCATTTAAAACACATTATCAATTCATACATACGTAAAAAGTTCGAAGTTGATACCACTTACAGTATTCTTGATATTGAGTCAAATAATGGCCGGACATCATCAATAAATAAGCATAACCAAAAATACAAATACCTCAACAAAACAGCTATTAATGGATCAATAGATTAAGTGAAAATACCAAAAAATAATACATGTATTTATTTTAAAGAGAGACATAAAAGACTATAAGTCAATATTCAAGAAGTGAGCCAATGAGCCAACTCCAGCTTACATCTTTCTCTGCCAGCATGTCTCTGAATTGTTTCATCCTTATTTCTAGTGGTACAACGGCCCGCTGTCTGGCTGCCTGTACCTCTGCCTCTATAGCAGCCTCCTTGCTGTTGTCTATAGTTGTCTTCTTCTCTTCCTCTGGCTTCTCCTCACTTAACCTGCAAATGGTAACACTTCAATGTAAGTGGAGAACAAATTTAAGTTCTGCTTTTAAGATCCCTCTGCCATAAAGACGACCCATGTTTAGGCCCCGAACAGCTATCTTAAATCTATTATTGGTTCTCGTTACTAAGACTCCCTTTTTGTTGGTGCAGAGGGTAGATTGTATTAAACTTGCACAATAAATGCTCAAAGAAATGGCACATAAAATTTAGAGAAATTGAACACTGTCTTCTAGATTCATATTTTTCTTTTATAAAGTATAAACTAGACATTTGTTCCGTTCACAATTGCATATAGAATTTGAAAATAGGGAAATTTGACTTGAAACTTGTTGACTAAATGAATCTGTAGATACTTTTTTCATTAGTTAAAAAGAAGAAGCTCCCTTGTTTAAAAAGAGGGATAAACTTTTACACAGTGTGAAAATTCGCCCATTTCCTACCCTAGATGCAAACGTGCATTTAGTATCTGACAAATGAAATATCACTTACTTTTTCTTCTTTGCAACAGGTTCACCATCTTCTTCCTTTACTGCTGCTTCCTTTGCAGCTGAAAGACAAATATCTAACTTTGAGTGTGGCTTCATTACATTCACACCATCAAAATCCAATAGTTAAAACGTTTTTCCATGATCAGCTTTTTATTAAGATCGAAAATGATTCTATAACCTTTGTTTTGTGCAACAGCTGTAGTAAAATGGTACGCTGTTCTTGACACCATTTTATGAGGTTTAACTTTTTCAAATTACTGGGAAGAATACTATTGTTTAATATAAAACGCAGCTCTTACTATTTTCTCCAGGTGGCCCCTCGGAAAGTTTGTCCACATCTGCTCGTCCCATTAGTTCTTCTGGACGTTCCCATAGTGATGTACGAGTACTGGGGTTGTAGAAGAAGACACGCCCATCTCCCGTCCACACTACACACCAAGGAGTACCAGACACGGGCGTACTCGAGACAGGACGAGACTTCTCTTGTTGTTTTTCCTGTTCTGTTTTCTCCTCTTTCTCTTCCTCCTAAACAAGAAGAATACAGATGCTAGTTATATCTGCATCTGACATCAGGTTCATTCTAAACACTCCCTGTACCATAAAACATATTTTAATATTGCTAAGTACTTTTTCAAATCAAGAGATTAAGTTAACATTGTTCTCATATTTATTAGAGCATACGTAAAACTAAAAGTACATGGAGCCTGTTACACTGAACAGAATAAAGACATGAACCATTAAATAAGGATTCAAATTACAACTTTAATTGAAACTGGTTACTATAGCAACTCCATACCTGATCTTCCTCCTCCTCCTCGCTGTCAGACTTTGTTTCCCCAGAAGTTTCCATGGGAACAGCTCCATTCGTCTTGGCAGGTTCTATCTCTATGGGTGCAGGCTTTTGTAGAGCAGCTATCTTGTTTTCCCAGTCACTGAGATCCTGAGGTTTATCCCAGGTGGATTCCATGGTTTTAGAATTGTAGAAGTACGACCTGCCATCTGTGTTCTTGTGCTCAGACCATTCAGCAACCTCTGGAGGCTTGGGTGGTAGCTGTAACAAAAGTAATGCATATTTCATTTATGGATGCATGGGTTATTCTCCCTCTAAAACCTGTTAACATATAATTAAAATCATGTAGTTTACCAAATTACCAAAAATGGCCCCTTTCCAAACTTGAAAGGCATGTTTCGATGATTTTTTTGAATAGGTTTCAAAAATGATGAAAGCAATTTTATGTATTGGAATAAGCCCTCTGTGTGAATGATAACTAATGATGCAACAAATGTGGCGTATTTCATTCTGATTGAAAAATAAACTGCCCAAGAAAGAAGTGAAGCAATCACAGTAAGTACCTGACTAGATGGTAGTTTATGTGCCACAACAGAGTTATCTGCTCCTGATGGTGTAGCTGACATCTGTAGAGGTACCGAGGCTGGATGTTGGGCTGGAGTCTGACCGGGGTAGCTTCCCATTTGGGGTACCATGTTAGGATTGAAGCTTCCTTGCATGCCTGGGTACTGGTTCTGCATGAAGGGTGGCTGACCAGACATTCCAGGCATTGTACTGGCTGGCTGCATGTCTGACTGGGCCTGTATTGCTGGTTGGGCTTAAATCACAACAGTTTAACAGTTATAAGTATTATTTTATTCAATGTTGACCTTAAAATATATGTATCTTTTATTCCAGTATGTTTAAAAACTAAAAAAAAACAATATTTGAACTTTAAATTGAAGCAGTGGAAGAAACATTACAGATATTAAATTTATTCTTGTCCGGCATCAAAAAGATACTTTGGCAGGACAGTATGAAAATTTGAAATCTAATTTTCTGCGAAGCTTTGTATAAAAAATTATTGATATGAAATACATTTTGATTGTTATAAGTCAACGATTAGTCTTAAAATATATAGATAGTTTTATGATAACAAAACCTATTTCTACCCACAATATATGGAACTTTGCCTTTGATCGGTCTTTTTTTTAAAACTTGGGTTGGTACTATGAATATTTTTTCCCTAATATTTCTCTTCCTTACCTTGTGATGGAGCCACTTGTATACCAGGAGTTGGCGTCGATGCTGATGCAGCTTGTGGCTGGGTGGTCTGTGCTGCCATTTGTTCTACTTCAGATTGAGTTATAATCTTTACATTTTCTGGCTTAGTCCAGGCTGATTCTCTTGTCTTGGCATTGTAGAAATACAGCTGCAGAAAGGAATGAAAATTCTTTCAAGTTCTGGATAACCAATTTATTTAATAGGGTGCAAAAGTTATAGTTAAACAATTTATTTACTAGCATTCAATTACTCTAAGTTATCTAGAACAGGTTCAGTTTTGAGTACAGTAAGGAAACTCTCTCAATCATTATCTTCAGAGAGGGCAAGTTCCTATCATCACA
>ENA-OREC01001964-OREC01001964.1-marine-metagenome-genome-assembly--contig:-NODE-1964-length-10944-cov-15.784117_pt1 | contig 10944 bp, 8 predicted proteins | sample MGYA00248626_ERZ508543 | MGnify/ENA primary metagenome ERZ508543 (study PRJEB26211, sample SAMN05518279) | marine metagenome | isolation source: Puget Sound, Washington, USA | host: Bankia setacea... | reverse complement strand
AGTTTTTTTCAGTTAACAGGTAATACTGTCAACTTAAAATAATAAATGTCACTGCTGACATTGACGTGTGGTGAGGTAAATATTAATTGACATTTATCAGATTTCCATTGTTAGGTAACTATTATAATTTTTATAGTACATGAACCATTAACTATATATCTGCACCGTTATAATGAAAATGTAATCTGACATTTTAGTATTTTTTAACTTTATACTCCGGTATATACTATAATTGTCGTAGTGTGTACTTTCACATATAACCAAACGGGGGAACTGTTTTCCAGAGTTTATTACTACCGAAGTGGAATACATGTATTACATTTCCAAATCCTGAAACATCTATCAGTATATATTAATTCATAAGTAACAATAACACATATATAAAACGCAATATAATCACATATTCAAATCATTACACATATTACTAAAGATGTTCACTAGTGGCCTAAAACATTATTATAAACAATACACAATTACACATGTATCTCAATAATACATATACATTTTTACATTATTATTAATACATGATAACTCTCTCCCAGAACTCACCATTTATGTAATGGGTGTTTACCAACTTCTCTCTATAACTCACTCGATCTCTATCTTACTATTGCTGTAAAAGTAAGAGATGAAAAGAGTGCACAAAGTAGAATGTATCTGTGCAAGTAGATTTAAGATGAAGAATTAATATTAAGTTATTATAAGAAAGGAATTTCCAAGTAGTACTGCTATGTTGATTAAACTTTAAGAACAAAGAAAAGTTACAATAAACTATCTGTATTATTTAAATAACGCTTAAATAATACTTAACTATAAATACATTTAATTAACTGATCACATTCCAGTCACAATCATGTATAAAAGCAACTAACCTTCTTATATAACTCCATCACAAATAATTATTGAATCCTTATAAACGTGTCTTTCTCTTCTTAATTCTTTCTATAGTCTGGCTAAAACCAATCCACATATGGTTCAATGACCCAAGGACAATAACTCTTGTCCACGCAATGACCATAGAACTGACCTTTAAACTCAAACATGGTCAAAGGGAGACAACAATACAACGTAAATGTTAATAACTGAAATAAACATACCATGGACAAACTTCACTAAAAATGAACCCTGTTACACACTTCCCCTCCACAATAAATGATGACCCGTCATTTACATATCCATTGTCCTGTCAATATGTAAGTCAGTATGTCAGTCAGCATGTCAGTCAGTATGTCAATCAGCATGTCAGTCAGTATGTCAGTCAGCATGTCAGTCAGCATGTCAGTCAGTATGTCAGTCAGCATGTCAGTCAGTATGTCAGTCAGTATGTCAGGCAGTATGTCAGTCAGTATGTCAGGCAGTATGTCAGTCAGCATGTCAGTCAGTATGACAGTCAGTATGTCAGTCAGTATGTCAGTCAGCACAACCTAAATCGAAAACTACTTAACATGTGCTACTATCACATGATACTATAAACTGCAACAACAACAACAACTGCTGAATACAACAACTATGACTACTACTGCTGCTGCTGCTGCTGCTGCTCATCCTGCTGCTGCTGCTGCAACTGCTACTGCTACTGCTACTGCTACTACTACTAATAATAATTTTTTTTTTTTATAAAACAAGCAATATTTATTAGATCAGATCATACATTTATCAACAACATCTCAATTCAGACAATACAATTATTTTAAAAATACTTTCAATGAACACTAAGCAGCTTGGTGGACAAGTATTTTCACCAATACGCTGTCTCCTTTAATTATCTTGGCTGCTTTTTGCTTTTTTGACAAAATACTTCTTCTGTTTGTTTCTAAAGTAAAAGGATTTTGGTGATGGCAGTCCACCGTGCAGTTATAAACATAATATAGCCTATTTTCAAGATGACAGGAATGACATTGTCTGTCTGGGTGGTACTATATGTACTTGTTTACTCGATACATGAGCTGTTTTGAATTAGAGATACAATGTAGTTGAATAACAACGTGTCCAACCTCTGTTAAACTGTCACCTATGCACTGTGTCAAAACTCATGTCACTAGAACTTCACAAGTCTCGCTCTTAACAAAGCATTTTCTAACAATGAATAGAGCTATCTTTATAATAACATTGACCAACCTTTTGAGGTGTATGTTTTTAAATCTATATATGCACCGTTTTTATCTTTAGACCTCATGGCTCAACGTGAACGTGGCAGAGCTACTGGTTGTATACTGTGTGTTATTATTTATGTTACTCTTGTTCAATGTACTTTAAATCGTTAAAAAATCAATTTACACTTATTAACCAGAATGGTCCTAATTCCCACCCTTATTGAGTATAGCCTTAATTACTAGCACTAGTTTTAGCTTGAAATTATATGAGGTAGAAAACAAGGAAATACACTAGTAAATGTTAAATTAAATAGTTATAGAACAGCCTGGAAATTTTCTCAACCAACTACTCATACCTCTAATATCAGAGGGTACTGTTAACCTTTGACCTTTCTTGAAATATGCCTATTTTTATTTCCTGTTGTTTACAAAACAAGTATGCAGTAAACTTAGTAGTACTGGCAAAGGAGAAATGGAAAATTGTATACAGATATTGGTGCGAAATATGAAATGCCTCCTAATATGATGTTGGTATGAATCAGTGTGTTTCAAGACTCAGCATTGTCCAAGATTTAATCCCAGTGAGTGTGTATGAGTGTTCTTGGTGCAACTGTACAAATAAGTTCTGACTCGAGATATTTGTACATGTACTGAATTCATGTTTTCTCAATTAAGCTTTCACATGTTTGCATTCTCAGAAGCATTCCCATTAACCGTTAGTATATTAGTTTATTTTTACTGCTTTGTATATCGTATAATTATGAAGAAATATGAAATTACAATGACTAATGTGAGTACTGTACATGTACAAGAACTAATCATTGTTGTGGTACTGTACATGTACAAGAACTAATCATTGTTGTGGTACTACACATGTAAAAGAACTAATCATCATTACTGTACTGTACATGTACAAGAACTAATCATTGTTACTGTACTGTACATGTACAAGAACTAATCATTGTTACTCTACTGTACATGTACAAGTACTAATCATTGTTACTGTACTGTACATGTACAAGAACTAATCAATATTACTGTACTGTACATGTACGAGAACTAATCATTGTTACTGTACTGTACATGTACAAGAACTAATCATTATTACTGTACTGTACATGTACAAGAACTAATCATTATTACTGTACTGTACATGTACAAGAACTAATCATTATTACTGTACTGTACATGTACAAGAACTAATCAGTATTACTGTACTGTACATGTACAAGAACAAATCATTAATACTGTACTGTACATGTACAAGAACTAATCATTGTTACTGTACTGTACATGTACAAGAACTAATCATTATTACTCTACTGTACATGTACAAGAACTAATCATTGTTACTGTACTGTACATGTACAAGAACTAATCATCATTACTGTACTGTACATGTACAATAACTAATCATTATTACTCTACTGTACATGTACAAGAACTAATCATTGTTACTGTACTGCACATGGACAAGAACTAATCATTATTACTGTACTGTACATGTACAAGAACTAATCATTATTACTGTACTGTACATGTACAAGAACTAATCCTTGTTACTGTACTGTACATGTACGAGAACTAATCATCATTACTGTACTGTACATGTACAAGAACTAATCATTGTTACTGGACTGTACATGTACAATAACTAATCATTATTACTGTACTGTACATGTACAAGAACTAATCATTATTACTGTACTGTACATGTACAAGTACTAATCATTGTTACTGTACTGTACATGTACGAGAACTAATCATCATTACTGTACTGTACATGTACAATAACTAATCATTGTTACTGTACTGTACATGTACAATAACTAATCATTATTACTGTACTGTACATGTACAAGAACTAAACATTATTACTGTACTGTACATGTACAAGAACTAATCAGTATTACTCTACTGTACATGTACAAGAACTAATCATTGTTACTGTACTGTACATGGACAAGAACTAATCATTATTACTGTACTGTACATGTACAAGAACTAATCATTATCACTCTACTGTACATGTACAAGAACTAATCATTGTTACTGTACTGTACATGTACAAGAACTAATCATCATTACTGTACTGTACATATACAAGAACTAATCATTATTACTGTACTGTACATGTACAAGAACTAATCATTGTTACTGTACTGTACATGTACAAGAACTAATCATCATTACTGTACTGTACATATACAAGAACTAATCATTATTACTGTACTGTACATGTACAAGAACTAATCATTGTTACTGTACTGTACATGTACAAGAACTAATCATTATTACTGTACTGTACATGTACAAGAACTAATCATTATTATTGTACTGTACATGTACAAGAACTAATCATTATTACTGTACTGTACATGTACAAGAACTAATCATTGTAACTGTACTGTACATGTACAGGAACTAATCATTGTTACTCTACTGTACATGCACAAGAACTAATCATTATTACTGTACTGTACATGTACAAGAACTAATCATTGTAACTGTACTGTACATGTACAGGAACTAATCATTGTTACTCTACTGTACATGCACAAGTACTAATCATTGTTACTGTACTGTACATGTACGAGAACTAATCATCATTACTGTACTGTACATGTACAAGAACTAATCATTGTTACTGTACTGTACATGTACAAGAACTAATCATTGTTACTGTACTGTACATGTACACGAACTAATTATTATTACTGTACTGTACATGTACAGGAACTAATCATTGTTCCTCTACTGTACATATACACGAACTAATCATTATTACTGTACTGTACATGTATAAGAACTAATCATCATTACTGTACTGTACATGTACAAGAACTAATCATTGTTACTGTACTGTACATGTACAAGAACTCATCATTTTTACTCTACTGTACATGTACAAGAACTAATCATTGTTACTCTACTGTACATGTACAAGAACTAATCATTGTTACTCTACTGTACATGTCCAAGAACTAATCATTGTTACTGTACTGTACATGTACAATAACTAATCATTGTTACTGTACTGTGCATGTACAAGAACTAATCATTGTTACTGTTGTCTACTTTTTTGTATAGATCAACACTTATTTTATACACTAATCGTGAGTGCAATTAAAAAAATAGAGTGTATTCAAATGAGTTTATTGTCAATTTAATATACCTTGTAGATCTAATAGTCTATTATTTATGTTACAATTATATTATCAAATAGTAGACACAGCTGTTTCCCTGGTTACTGCGCTTTGTTAATTGTACTGTTAATTGTACTTTTTAATAGGTAATATTACAGATTGACAGGTATGCTATACGTCTTACAGTAAGACTCTTACTGTATTCATCAGCTGTGCTGCTACTGAAGCTGGTAACGTTCAATGTAAAATATAATATAATATGTATACTATGAGTATCGTACATGTTATAATTAATTCCATTTCCATAACGACAAACGGGTCCTAAAAGCATGCATCGACCCAACCTAAATGTTACTGCCGCGACGTAAACTGAAATAACGGGACTGTTGATGACGTCACATGGTATCCATGGTACCTTTGTTGACATCGAGCTGAAGTTTTACGGCATTTTAATAAAAAGACACTATGCAGTGATCATTCTATTCTAAATAACGCAATATATGAAAGTACATGTATAATACAATTGTTATTATAGAAAAGTACGTGTATCCTCAGTATCTGCATATTTTTATGTGAACAAATAGCGATATAAAAACACGCCGTAAAGTAGATACTCCATAGCATGATATTAAAAGATGCACACTAATATGTCAACAAAATTAACCAAAAACAAAACAGTTGTGATTTAAAACAAATCAAAATGATTACTTACACATTTTGTAGATCATTGTGTAAGAGAGACAACTCGTACATGTATTTATACGGTTGCCTCCCTTTGTTTATAAATCATTTTTTACGAATTACCGTCATAGCTGGTAATATCATTTTAACAATATTTTAAAAAAAGTACGTTTGGATATATAACTTATGTATTTTTATGAAAGACGTTCATGTTTACAGAGATTTATGAGTATTTTAAAAATCAATATATATATACTCTATTTGAAATTGAAAGTAGCAAGAGTTGTCGTGGCCGAGTGGTTAAGGCGATGGACTAGAAATCCATTGGGATCTTCCCGCGCAGGTTCGAATCCTGCCGACAACGCATACTTTTCTTATTTTTTCATCTATTTTTTCGCTCCTATTATAGAATATATTCTTAAATTCGACGACCTTTCATAGACAGAGATGCTTTATTTGGAAATAAGACAAAATTAGTGCCTATCATTTCACATACAATTCTTCTATGCTATTTATATAATATCAATGGTAGTTCGAATATGATAATGTTGAGGGTTTTTTTCTCAAAAAAAGTATGCACTTGGAAAACTAATTTTTAATAGTACACATGCAATTCATCAATTTGAAAGATAATATATGTGGAGAGTGTTTATACTATTCTCAAGTGTATGCAATAACGAATTATTCGAATATAACGAATATCATAATGGGGTGTAATAAAGGTGTTTCGTAAAAGTTATGGACACAAAATAAAGGAAATTTGGATCTAACTGATATTACAAAAATACACACCCTAGTATTAAATAAGGAATCGTAGAACATATACAATGCGTGTTAGTATTTGTAAAACATAATACTATCTATATAAGTGTACTAACATCTTTAAAATAACATAATATAATATATGTACATTATCAGGGACGTATATACTAACTGACATTATATACAAAATATGGCCCATTTCACCTGATGTGTAACAGTAGGATTTCGGGCGTTCAATGAAACATTTATTATCAGTTGTCAGTACTGTTAGGTAATATTACGGTTTGTCGTCTGCTTTTGATTACTATTAACACTGTTTCTAAGACATCGGACAGTAGAGTTGTAACAAATAAACAAACGTGTATTCAACAGCACGTACACGGTGAAAACACGTGCTTATACATACAAACGAGAGTTTCGCCTCGGACGCTAATCGTATATAGTATGTAGTGTGTTGTTTGAACCTTACATGAAGTTTACTAATAACGATTAAAGATGTGTCAGGTGCATTTATATGCCTTTAACAGATGCATGCATTAAATGTCAATGTTTCTATACATTGTTATAGATTGTACAAACTCACATGCATGACGCTGTTTTTTTCTCTAAAACTCATGTAAACGATAACGCTGGTGCAGATTTACTAAATGCAGAAACCCTGTAGATCTATATACAAAAATGTTTATTTCAAGGAAACAATTTATACAAAACAGTATATCTGACAATTCAAGTATGAAATTATAAAATGAGCCTGCGTAAATTAAAAAGAATTTGAATGTCAAGACATGTTCTTAAATAGTCCTATGCACAAGCAAACTTATATATAACCCGATACTGCTAGCCGTGTGTCGTTTTAGATGTGCACACAAAAAAGACAACTATCATAAATAAACAATTAGCGCTAGACTTAGGTCTGTGTGTTCTGTTAGTCGAAGTATTACGTCACAACGTGCTTTGACTGCGCCCCATGTGTGACCCTCTTGGGAGATAGAGATCATCGTTAGTTAACTGCTATATATAACATTCCTTTTCCATGTTATTCCTGCAGGCACATTTAACGTCTGCTTATCGATATCCGGCGATTCAAACTCCCCGTGACAACACTGACAGCCGGCAAATAAATGCGATCGTCAGCCGATAATCGATAAGCAATTTCAGACAACAGCCAATGTTATTTAGGGAGAAATTCCCCTCGGGTTGCCTCACGATTCCTGATGCAGCTGGAGGTATAACCGGCATTTCTATTTCTGTCAGTGTGTAAACTGGTACAGGATATCCACGCTCAGCTTCCATTAAAGACAGGTATGTACATACTTACTCCATGTTTTGCCGCCTCACTATCGTCGTCTACTGTCATATGAATGTCGCGTTTTGTACTTATTATACAATTGAGTTGCTGTAAAGGACATCTTGAATGTCGAAATATGTTAATTAATTGGAAACTGTACGTAGAACTTAACTGCTAAATATACAATTTCTTCCACCAATAATCGATAGGATACGAAGGGATGAGGAATCTCGCCCTTGATGACTGAAGGTCGTTCTTCAAACACATCAAATGTAGGGGGAAAAGCAGCATAAACTGTTAACATTGTATCTTAAACAGTAAAGCTATGCGTGTTGATAATGTTGAGGATACAACATCACGGTGTTCGTGCTGGCGTCGTTTAGGCCTACACGTCATACACGTGGTTTGAATTACAAAACTGGGATGAGAGCATTGATTGGCAGACTTTTACAATTGGGTTCTTATATGAATAGTATTCTCTTCTACATCTTCTCAATGTGCCTGTTATTCAGATTGACAATGTGAACCGTAGCTTCCAAGGAAGAACGATCTTTATCTAAATTAGTTAGCCAATTACTTATCAATATAAACCACTAGATCAGTGTGTCTAAAACTCTGAACAGTGTTGCCTGGCTACGTATTTTACCTAAGGCCAGGTTCAATTGTGATCAACAATCAATCAACCCTGCTAGATTCAATGACTGTTACAACTTGTGTACATTTTCACTTTATGACACCTAAGATACTTCTGCATTATAAGCATCCCCAGTAACATAAATGACTCTGACATTTACATAGATCTGGCCTGCAGATAGTATCCATAACGTGTTGAGAAGGTGTTTGGTTAGAAAAGGCCACATTCAGGACGGCCCAGTCGCTTATAGACAAGGGCTCACTTTGATTGGAATGGAATGGCACATTTCCTTGGGATTGTTGACATACTTGCTTAACACTCTCACTTTGGTCTCTATTGATAGATCATAAGTAGGAACTGATTAATACCAGCATGGCATGCAGTTGTTGAAAACATCAGTTCATTGCATGCTTTTTAAAGGTTTCAAAAGAGTATTGAAAACTGCAACTGCCTACTCAAGATCTGCTTCATGTTTTTTACAGGTTAGAGATGAACCAACTAGTGATATTTGCACCCCTGGTGGTGATGTTGTTCTCTGTTGTCATGACAAAGGAAACTGTTGGTAAGCATGGTTACTTTACTTGTTTACAATTATTCTGTCAAAACTCCGCTGTGTTTTCTGACAGTCTCGTTCTGCAAAAGTCACAAAATCTTTACCAAATAATGATCATTGATGTTATACACACTTGGTTGTAAAGTTTTACCATCCTGTTTTATCTACAAAAATTAAAGTACTTTTGACTTTTAAGGCTTATCAGCTACCACATGCATGATGGTTTTTAATGTTACTTTGTATGACTAGTTGTTTTGAATACAACTCTCCAAAAACAAGGTAAACCCCGACCTAAAGTGTAAGCGGTATAAATCTTGCATTTGTGACATGAACATAAAAAAATCCAGTTTTATGACTTAGATTGTGATATTTCCAGTCTCAATGGATGAAGGTAGTGCAGATAATGGTTGTGGCACAGTGGTAGCCTTAAACCCTGGGGATGATATACGCATCAAGTCCACCGGTAGGGCGCCCAACGGTTATTGTGGTATAACAGTGAACACACCTAGTACTATCAACAACTACACATGTGATGCCCTGTGTGTGACATTCAAGACTGCATCAATCAGTGTGTGCAATGCTAAGCTGAAGTTCTCAGGTCATCAGTTTGGAAAAGCAGGAGACTTCTATAAGGTAGAGTTAGAGTGACTTCTGAGTTAACTAAATAAGGACACCTAAACTCTTTAAAACTCAGGCCAGTTGTGACATACATTTGTGCATCCCAAGGCTAAGCTCAAATTGTTGTTGTTTGTGTTGTAAGATCCAATGTCAAAGTGGCAAATTAATGCATTAGTTTGCATTCAATTCGTTTTTAGCTCACCTGAGCACTTCTGACCAGTCTTTGTTTGTCGTACGTACATACGTCCGTCCGTCAACAATTGCTTAAAATAACATCTCCACTGAAACTACTAGGCCAAATTCAATGAAACATCACTGCCTCCTCGATAGCGTAGTGGTATAGTGTTGGCTTCGAGTGCGGGAGGTCCCCGGTTCAATCCCCAGTCAAGGACCGCGTCATACCAAAGGCGTTATAAAAATGGTACCAGTAGTGCTCTTGTTTAGCAATGAATATTCAAAAGGGAAAATACTGGCTCTTTATCAAGAATTAAGATAGGAAAATAAATTTAATGGATAAAATCTGGGAAAGAAAATCCTTCGAAGTCAGAGGTCATTGGCCGTTGTGGCGGGGATGAAAAAGCCGAATTACCACGCAAAACCGATAAAGGCCAAAGGCTAAACATTTTTTTAAAAGAAACATCACAGGAAGCTTCTTTTGGTCCTTAAACTCCACTGCTTGGAGGTTTTTCGTACAAGACTACTATTACTAATGGGAGCTTTTTTCATACAAGAGTTAAGTAACTAAGATCTAAGATTTAGTACAGTAATCAACTCTTGGGTAAACTTTTATGTGAGAATTAATGCGATAGTTGACTGCTTGGGTACAACATTTTACAGTGATACTTATTATAGTACTATTCCTTAATCTAATCTACAGCATTTGATTTCTAAATTCATAGTTTTGTTTCTATTTCACTTAAATTGGGCACATAGTTTTACATTTTTGGTATTTTCCTTCATGTAACCTATTATTTTGATATATATTTAAATAAGCAGACTTCGATTTAAGTTTTTAGAACTTTTAGAACTATGTAACTACATGTATTATCTTATGTAAATAGTTTGTCTCACTTTCTCATTTTTTTAATGATTATATTAACTTGTTTGACATTATTATTTGAGCTTCAATATTCTGTTTCTCATTATTTCATAGTTTTTATACGTATCTA
>ENA-OREC01001963-OREC01001963.1-marine-metagenome-genome-assembly--contig:-NODE-1963-length-10945-cov-13.504233_pt1 | contig 10945 bp, 6 predicted proteins | sample MGYA00248626_ERZ508543 | MGnify/ENA primary metagenome ERZ508543 (study PRJEB26211, sample SAMN05518279) | marine metagenome | isolation source: Puget Sound, Washington, USA | host: Bankia setacea... | reverse complement strand
AAATACGTAACTGTCTTAAATATTCAAGTTGCATATACAATATGTCATATATCTTCATGTAAGATTCTATTTTGTTTGAAAATGAGTAATTATTTAGTAAATTGTTCCATTCCAATATATTGCGAAGTTGAGTTACGAGAAACTGTAATAGTTTAAGTGTAATAAAATTTCTGTTCTGTTCTGTATATGCAAATTTATCACTCATTCATTTGATCGAAAACAGAAATATGCTATGAATACGTAAACAATGCCAACAGCGACAAGGAGGGCCATCCAGACATAAGTGGGCAACAGTTTATACTATCAACCAGTCAAAAGTTTAAAATATTGACCGGTCAACAGTTTGTTACGTACATTGCAATCTTAAAAAATCTCTATGTAACAGTTTGAAATATATACATGTATATACGTTTATAAAATATCCCCAGTTGTTACCTGTATCGAGTCCACCTGCACCTAGTCCTCCTATAAACCTGACCACTAACATGAGATAGAAGTCATCACACCATGGCAACACACCCGTACATATAGACAATATCACCACGGAAATAGAGATCAGTACCAACTTGTTCAATCTGTCATAGAGAATGCCTGAAATACAATAGTCAGATTCTTTCAGAACTACTGTAAATTAAACAGGGCATTTTAAATTGTTTGTGTAAAGTTTGACGTAATAATACAATGTTCAACTGTTCTTTAACTTTAGAATTAACATCTGGTACTTTTAACTAATTCCATCGCAAACTATAGACCAGACCTGAACCTTTGTTTGCTAGTTAATGACAACTTTCCTACGTGAATGAATGGTGCAAAGCAAATATTCACCACTAAAACTATTTGACCTGTTGTGGGTTTCAATTAGGAATATAACAGTCTGACTTATATCCATAACACATAAAAAAATAAATAATGATGAGGGTTGAATAGAAAAGTGTTGTAACTACGTATGAAGTCATTAGGCTGTTACTACAGTTTCCCTTTCAACCCGTAATGTGTATTTCTCTGTTGTTACCTAAGATAAACGAGCCTATTAGGTATCCAATAGAGAATATAGTAAACAGCCAGGCTGAGGTATTTAGATCTTGTTTCACTATCTGTCTAAGATCTGGAAATGATGGACCCATCTGGCCAACCACCCAACCCTGCAAATCAGAAATCATATACATGTAACATGAGAACCACCCAACCCTCTAAAACAGAAAGCATTGAACATGAAAACCACCCAATCATGCAAATAAGAAATCATACAACACAAAAAACAAACAACCCTGCAAATTAGAAATCATATAACATGAGAACCAACCACCCTGTAACTAAAAACTCATATAACATGAGAACCACCAAACACTGCAAATCAAAAATCATATAACATAATGTTCAATGGTCATTTTTATTCTTTTGTTTGCTTCTGGAATTCATCTTAAAGCTTTAGTATTTAAATGGTTGATATCAAAACAGGAGTACAGTAATTGGTTCTTTCATTTCTATATTCAAATTATAACAAAACACAATTTATGCTAAAGCAGTTAAAAATACAATTAGTATCAAATGAGAAACTAATTTGTTAAAGTCATGCATGGTATTGAATATCTACATCTGATCACTTCTATAATAAAAATCAGTTATAAAGATCACTAAATAAAAAGACCAGTCTGCTATAAAGACCACCTGTTTTTGGTATCAAACAACTCATTTAATTGAATTTCAGACCATTAATTAGACCATTAAGACCAAATCACTATTAAGACTGCTTGTTGACAGTCTTCAAGGGTGGCCATATTAGCAGAACGTCACTATATAAAGTATAAAGTATGTATTGGGATTCTTTAAAAATGTTCAGTGTAAGCAGAAAGGTTATACCTCATGATTTAGTTACAAGCAAAACATCCTACCAGTCCTATAAAGGCCCAGAATAGCCAGAGTGTGTGTGTAAACCTCCGTCTGAAGGGATGATCTAGTCGTAGACGTGCACATAGTCTGTACTGTTTGTAGTCTATATCTGTATGTCCATTCTGCTCGGTTACCATGGCTACACTGTCCACCTCTGCAGGAAAGAAATATGGAAAAGTTGAAAGAGAGAAATTCAGACTTTCTCTGTAAGAAACCAAAAATCATTAAATGTATGTCTAATGGCAAACTGCATGTGATTTTAACTTAGTTTTTTTTAACATGACAATATTGATTATGATAAAAATACATAAACCAAATGCATTATGGGATTAAGATTACGGCTGTATTCTTGATTTCTTCCTTTAACAATATTTCATCCATCGTGCCACTCATAATGCAATATTATTCAACTAGGCCAAAATGACATTCCTTTTCATTGAAAAGACTTCATACAGTAGCTGATACCGTTTCATCGGTACACAAATCAATTGTTTGTTTGTGTCTCGTACATGATACTTAATGCATATGACATGTTTATGCATTAGAATACTGTGGATTTGGACGTCAATCAACATTGTTTATTAAATTAATGGCAGAGCACAACATATAACTACTCTCTACTTGTTGTGCTCCTAACAGGGTGTGGTAAAAATGAGAATAACACATTAACTGTGCATCAAAAAACAACTTGTCAGGATTGTAACTTACTAAGACAAGCAGATTTTTTTGGTCCTGAATGGCCAACCTAACTGCATAGTCAACTGTTTTTTTAACACTTACTTTTAGTCTGATTTTGTTTGAAGCGTTCGTCTGCAGTTGGGAGGAAGGAATCTTCAACATGATCTTCATTCTCACGGTCCACCATTGTATATTTCTGCTCTGTAAATCAAAAGATGTTTAAGTCTCAAAAAGATGTTCATCAATGTGCAAGCTAAACATTTTTGAAGAATTTGTTTTCATAATGTTAAAATATGATACAAGAGTTATGGATCATTTGCAGTAATTATAAAAAAATAAGGCTTGTTTATGTGGCACTCCAAAAATGTTGAAACAATTAAAAACTAAATATTAAAAAGAAATCTGGACAAATGGCTTGCAGATCAAAAACAAACCAACTCCTTGGCATTCAAGTATCAACATAAACAAATATTCTACATTCCTCTGACTTTAATGTTTATAGCTGCCGCAATAAGATTTTTAAACAAAGTTGTTGAAATTTCCCACGAAAGGACATGTGTATTATATTTTCTGTAACTGTAAACAAGATATATGCATAACAGTTTGGCAAATCAAGTGATTTTAGTTCATAAAATGAAACAGAATGTGTGAAATGGCCTGCGTTGTATGCTTGTAAAGTCTGGTTTACACAAAACATGCTGATCCTGAGGCCATGACTGGTAAATAAAACCTAAGTTTGTCCAGTAAAAATACCTGAAATGTCAGCATCTCTGACAGTCCTTTCAAAACTTAGAGACTGATTAAAGGATTACACACAGAGTACAAATCCACAGTCTCCTATGTATATAGCACAGTCTTCGCATAAGATTTTTCAAAGCACTAGCCCGGTCTCTCATAATCCATCAACAATGAAAAAAACATAACTTGCAACATATAGCAGTCTCTGTCACCTTATCTAACATCGTTTCAAGTCACCTAACCTTATCAATATACAATGAATAACAATGATTTCAATCAAAACAATTCAAAAATATGACGATCGCGGACGTCAATTTTTAGTTGTCAGATATTTTCGCGACCTCGGAAGACTGCGTGCATTTGTATGTGAGCTATTTCCAATCACTAGAATCAACCAAGATTTTCTGCTTGCAATAAAAACTAAGATATTAAAGATCTTTTAGAACTCATGAGACAGTAGATATTGCGTTAGGCCTATTTAGATCTAGTTGGTTTATAGGTGGGTTGACTATGTTTGGTTTACGAAAACATCAACTTGCATCAATGTGAACAGCATAGGTTTTTGCTTCCTATGCATGATGCCTTCGAAGTATAAAAAAACTGTCACACTTTATTATTGGACTTTCTTTTTATGTGAAATGTAAGAAGTTGTTTTAGAAATGCATCGGGTTGTTGTACAATGCTAGATCGACTGTTTGTCCGAAGCATTGAGCTGCCGTTGTAATACTACTTGTAGAAAGCAGCATGCATTTTTTTCATCTGAAAGATCGAATGAGCTGATTTACACCAAGTTATAATATTGTTTCTAATGTGTATGCTGTATATAATGGATACGATGTACTTCATTTTATAATTATTAAACAACTCTCGGCATGCTGAACATCGTTGATGTTTTCTGGTAGTGTTTTCCCGCCAAAAATCACACATGGTAAGCGCAGCCGTATTCGTAAGCATACAATGCTTACGTTTACTTGTTGGTTTTAAACCATACACTTGCATTTATTAATTATAATTTATCTGTAAAATACGAAATTATCAAATAAAACTGAAAAGCGCAACGATATTAACTGGGATTTACCTTATACAGACGACAATATTCATTTGGCAAGTGCGTGTCACAGAGCCTTGTTCTAGATATACAAACCAATCAGTGATGGCGTGTCAAGGACTATCGATAACTATCGTGGTAGTAAATTTGGCTGCAATAGTCAGCCCTAACCGTAATACTTTTTTACTTGTTTAAAGTCGACTTTTCTGTGAACTTTTACTGATTTGAAACACAACCATATTCAGCTAGCCTCATTTTTTACTCGCCCAATCGGCAAACAAGTCGACCCGGGCGACGGGCGAGTGGGTAAGGTCGAAGACTGATAACAGTCTGAAACATCACTGGGATTCCATTTGAGCAGGACATAAGCTCCTATACAACACATTAGACACTGCACATATTTCATTGTTTGCTTGTCAAGTGTAGACATATTGTTAAAATCATCAAACATGTTGATGTCAGAAGACTAAAACCCTTAAGTGGTCAAACTGTCTCTTAGCTGTCTACAGTTTGAGTACACTTTAATTCACGTTTTTTATCCGAAAAAGTTGTACTCAAACAAGGGCTTAAGCTGATAATTGTTATTCATGAGTGACGCGTTCACGTGTTGCATCAGCATAACTAATTCTTTAACTAAAACTTGACATTTGTGTGAACAGAAACATACCCCCAATGCGAGCGTTTTCTTTGAAGAACTACACTATGACCCTACAAAATGGTATTGACATGGCCGTATGCATAAAACAGTGTATGGAGTGTACTTCCCTCTAATACACAAACCAAGAAATGCAAGTAAAGTCTTACCAGAAATTAATGAAACCAAATATCCATGCGATGATAAGTGTAGCCTTATAGCCGGGATAGTAAATCCTTACAATGGCCGTAATACAAGTAAGGGACGTAACTCCTAACAAAATTATTAGGTGAACGGAGACCAAATTACTTCCCTTATTTTTAATCCGGCCACTTTTTGTGTCCAAAACATGACGACTTTTTTTGGTATTTAAAATTGAAAAATAAACTTCTTTGTAGAGTTAACGAATAAGGTAAGTTTTTTCCCCAGCTATTCTTAATGCCCAAATGATATGCCAATCAATATCTTACATTTAATTATTCAATGCATTTCATAATTTGCAAACAGTCTTTGTTTTCCTATTTGCAAATTACGATATTCTGTCAATGTTAATTTGGTTCAATGATTTTTTCCAGATAAACATCTTAGTTCTGCAGAATTGATGTTCCACACATAACGAATATTTAGACTTGCAATAAAGTTGATTTGTTTTTTGTTTCAGTGTGTAAACTCTCTAGTGTTGATTGGTCACAAATCAAATGTACACCCTACATGATCTTTTGAGACTTGTACTTTTTTGTTACAGGTAAACACCATGGCATGTTTTACTTGCCACGATGACCTAGCAGTGGAGTCTACTGTGACAAGGCATTACCGCCCGTGTCAACTCATTAAATGTTTAGAATACCAGAGCAAAACTGTGTCATCACGGCCAAAGATCACCATATTGGACGGACTAGAAATGATCTCAGATGGAAAACTATCGGTACTAAATGATCTAGACAGATTTGCCAACAGACACATGTGTTATAGTAAGACATGTTGATGATTTACAAAGTACAACATTTTGTGCTACAGTAAAGTTCTCTATATGAGATCACCCTTAGGTCTACAAAGATGGTCTTAAGATTGAGTTGGTGCTAATATTAATAGTAATAACAAAACCAAATATTGCATAAAAAATAGCAGTTCAAGACCTAAATTACTAGGTGTTCTTAATAGAAAAACATTCTTGCTATTAAGAGTTCCAAATAACAGAACTTTACTGTGTACAGATCATTGTCTTGTGTTGAAGTGCCTCAAAAATAATTTTAAAAGTGTAATCCGATGGTTGTACTGGTTTTTGAATGTTACAATGTTTTGAGACTCGTCTGATGATGTCCACTTTAAGCCGTGATACTGTATATGTACAACTTCTCGATCTCAACGATTTTCAATTTGTTATCAGGCTGTTAAATTGAAGAATCATCTTTAGTTTTTATGGAGAATGAATTTGTTTAGAAAAATCGCACATGTTTTGATCATGTTTAATCTTGATTTTTTTTCCATAAAGAGTTTTGTTGAAATCATGTAGTCTTCATGATGAGCCTGAGGTGGTAATATATCTGCTGATGAAAGAAAATGCACTGTTGATGTTGAAGAGGATATAACAGATTTGGCTCATTATAAAAGCAGTAACCGATTAATCCACAGACAAACTCATTAGAAAGTATTTAATTTGTACAGAACTGTTTTTTGGTTTGGGTTTTGACGATATTTAAAGAAGGGGCTTATTTGACATTTAAGTCTATCTTCCATAAGGCCCTCAATTTATTTTAGTTCGCTTGTGAAATCACGCTCTAATCCGTTCCTGAAACCAACCAGTACTAAGCAACAAGGGTAAAGTTTCTTGCTCAAGGAAAGAACGTGGGCCTTTGATGGGGCTCGAACCCACGATCTCCACATTACGAGTCAGACATGCAACCAACTGCGCCACGCCGCCCCTTTTTCTTTATCCCATGAGTATTTTTTGCAGGCTGTATCGGAAGCTTACGACACACCATTTTGAAAAAGGATTCGGTAGAGGAATGCATTATAGAGCTATACGCGACAGCTGATGCAACCCCTGAGGAAGAGAGGCTGAACTACTATGCAGGTAATTGTTTCATGTGTGTGCTTTGTTACCTGGTAACGATATGATACATATAAGTCGTCATTTGATATAAGCTTTCTGAGGAAACAAGTTAAGAATATGTTATTTAGGGAGCATTATTATAACTTTTCCAGAGAAAGTTTTATACCATATAACTTTTCCAGAGAGAGTTTCATACCATATAACTTTTCCGGAGAGAGTTTCATACCATATAACTTTTCCGGAGAGAGTTTCATACCATATAAATTTTCCAGAGAGAGTTTCATACAATATAACTTTTCCAGAGAGAGTTTCATACCATATAACTTTTCCATAGAGAGTTTGATACCATATAAATTTTCTGGAGAGAGTTTTATTTCATATGACTTTTCCGGAGAGAGTTTCATACCATATAACTTTTCCGGAGAGAGTTTCATACCATATAACTTTTCCAGAGAGAGTTTCATACCATATAACTTTTCCAGAGAGAGTTTCGTGCCATATAACTTTTCCGGAGAGAGTTTCATACCATATAACTTTTCCATAGAGAGTTTCATACCATATAACTTTTCCAGAGAGAGTTTAATACCATATTAACTTTTCCATAGAGAGTTTCATACCATATAACTTTTCCGGAGAGAATTTCATTCCATATAACTTTTTCGGAGAGTTTCATACCATATAACTTTTTCGGAGAGAGTTTCATACCATAGAAAGTTTTATTAAAATGACTATGAGTGTAAGTTTTCTTTTAAACATGACTTTTAGCTCGAAATGACCAATCACTGGACAAGCTTTTTGTCTGGTCTCGGGTTGTATTAGACTAGCGTGATATAAATATATTCAATAACATTGAATTACATTTAAGACAAGGTTAGTAATGTGATTAATTGATATATTTTATATGGTACTCATTTACAAGGATTTCTTGGGTCAGCATAACCTGGAATTTTAATGTCGTCACATATTAATACTCAATATAACTGAAAATGCCTCAAGACAGTTATCACGAATAAATTTGTCCACAAAGATGTTAACTCAAGATTATGTAGTTAGTTAATCATAAAATAAAATGTTTACAATGATATCAGGTGCTAATACTAGTAATAACACAACACAATTAATAAACAATAGCAGTTTAGGTAAATCTCAATATTTTATTCCACCTTAATTCATTCATTCTGCAGTACAGAAGTGATTAATGCAAAAAGGACACAGTTTGGAGTGATGATTGACAGAGGATTCTATCAAGCTTCTTTATTCAACAGAGCTGAAAACCCTATCTTTTATATTTAGGTGATTTCTACAAAGACAAGAAGGGCAGATGTTGGTTGTGTTTCTATGATTTCACAGAGGATGATGTTATACCTAAGGGTAAACGAAATACAATGGCTGTAGAAGTGGTAGAAGGACTGACAGTGAAGGAAGCGCTAGACTCTCTGCTGGAAGATGATAGCCATGAATCCTTGATGACACTATAGTAAGTAGTTTATAGATCAGGAACTTGCAATATATATCTAGGTTTTCCCAAGTTCAGTATGGTACAAACAGTCACTCTATGGTCATTTGGAATTCAAGTTTTCTCTGTAAACAAGTGTTTCTGAAAGTTATACGATAGATGTAAATGTGCTGTATGTTCCAAAGATTGATTACAGAACATTAAAAAAGTTAAGAATATATCCGTAGCATTTATTTGACTTGTCACATTTCAACAAGTATACTTTACAAAACTGTACCCCAAACTTTTCATTCTGCATTTGTATGGCAGAATAAGTTAATGTTTAAACAAAATGTTCATTGGGAAAACACCTTTGAGAGCAAATATAAATGGCAATCCTTTTGGTCTATCAAGCCTGAACAAATTATCGTTCTTTACTTTCATTTCCTTAATTTGGCTGAAATGCAACGATAAACTTTTTATTATTTGCTTTTTAACCTATCTTAGTGACTCGTTATTTGCAATCTTGTACTCCTATGGTTAATAACAAAATTAGATAAAATAAGAAAAATCTCACATTACATAACTACATAACTTTTTTTTTTTAATGTCAGTAAAGACTCCTTGGCATGTTGCAACACCTTCTTTTAAATTCTCCTGTCAATTCTCTGAAAAATGGGTTGGGAAATTATACTTTTTATATTAATTTGTATTGCTTTTTTAGCCCAAAGAGAACATATGTATGCCGATCATGTGTAACGATGCTAAAGAAAGTTGTCACCACCCAGTGTCAATATGAAAACTATTTGTCAATGTTCATGGACCGGAAACATGAAAACAGCGTCTTCTCTAAGTTGTTAAGGGGTGAAAACGTGAGAGCTGAAAGACCAAAGAGGCGTAAGAAGAAATATGTTCCGAGGAAATGTAGGGAGAGCATGGAGAGAGATGAAGGAGTTAAAGACATCGGCGAGAAAAAACAGTTCATTGCAGTGGAAACTGAACATAAAGGATTGCTGCATGATTTTGTAGCAGGCGCAAAGAATCCGGAAACCATGGAAGATGTGTTTAAACAACCAAGTACTTCTAGTAGTGGTGCAAGTGGTCCAAGTGATAAAATAACTGGAAGTGTTAGTGTTGTTAAGAAGAAGACACCAGTTGATAGTGGACGTCTGAAGACAAAGGGTATAGACAAACCTGCTGGTCCGCCTGATATAGATAATGCTCGTGAAATAGATAAAGAACAGGTTGATTTAATGGAAGTAGACAACGAGAATCCGGAACTGTCTGAGTTGTATATAGACACTGAGGCAGAATTACTAGAAGAATTAGAAGATAAAATTGATGAAGAAGGTAACGCTAAAGAAGATGATAGCAAAGAAACTATTGATAAAGATAATGACACAACTAATAGTATTGCGAATGTTAGCGAAACTGATATTGCTGTAAAAAGAGAAAAATCTGTAGAAAAGATTGCTTCACCTACAAGAATCAAACATTCTTTGGCAGCAGATAAGAAGAGTGGGGTCCCTAAGACTTTTAAGATTACCGTCAACCTACGATCCAAAGAAGTAACGACAGTTGAGACAGGAGGATCAGGTGCAATTGGGCAGGTGGTTAAGAAACGGAAGATGGATATGGTTGAGGAAATGGATAGCAAGCAGCTAACTACAGAAGATACAGAAGATGAATTGAGCCAGTAAGTACAGTGAAACTATCGGTATGCTCAATAACCGGAACTCCTATAAAACCAGAACTCCCTCTATATTGAATACTGTTCTGAGCACAAATGTTCCTCTCATCCTAACAAGTGGTTTTGGATATTTTTATTTTGTTTGTTTGTTTCGACGATATTTAACGATGGAGCTTATTTAACACAAGTCAATCTTCCATAAGGCCCTCGAGAAAAGATTCAGGAGTGGAAATTTTGACGACTAATGCATTTTTCATGTTTTCATCAAACCCTATTATAAGCAGTTTAGATTTTGATAATTTTGTGCCCTGACTGTTTCTAACTGCAAATGTAAATGTATTCTTCTTCAAAATAATCCATTGGAACGGAACCCCCTCCCCCTTTCCTCTATTATAATTTTCTATAAAAAAATTGTTTGGTCTTCTGTCATGAATGTGATTGGTCTTATTTGTATAACTATCGGTATTAAGACCACCTCTATGAAAAGACCAGTGTTTTATTAATAACTTTGAAAACTCAGATCACTTTCTTGAAACTGACCGATATTAGTTATGTGGGGGCTTCTGATTGATTACTTTTATATTAGTTATGTGGGGGCTTCTGATTGATTACTTTTATATTAGTTGTGTAGGGGCTTCTGATTGATTACTTTTATATTAGTTATGTGGGGGCTTCTGATTGATTACTTTTATATTAGTTATTTGGGGGCTTCTGATTGATTACTTTTATATTAGTTATGTGGGGGCTTCTGATTGATTACTTTTATATTAGTTATGTGG
>ENA-OREC01001962-OREC01001962.1-marine-metagenome-genome-assembly--contig:-NODE-1962-length-10946-cov-12.673291_pt1 | contig 10946 bp, 7 predicted proteins | sample MGYA00248626_ERZ508543 | MGnify/ENA primary metagenome ERZ508543 (study PRJEB26211, sample SAMN05518279) | marine metagenome | isolation source: Puget Sound, Washington, USA | host: Bankia setacea... | reverse complement strand
TTTTCACATAGTTTTCACATAGTTTTCAAACAAAATACAATCCAGGCTGCTAATGTTTAATGTTTTACCTGTATCTACAGTTAGGCAGAATATTTCTGATGAAGTAACTCAATAAGAGTTAGTCATATTTAACACATAACGCAGCATTATGGACGAAATGTGTCTGTAAGTTTCTATCAGCACCTTCATATTTGAAGATAAATACCAACACAATCCAAACAATGAGGAAATAAAAGATTACAACAAGCAAGTATGTGATAGAAATTTGAGTGTAGCTACGATTGGCGCATGCATACACTTCAGACAAATACATGCTTCAAAAGAACTTGGCTTGATTATACAACGACATGCAACAGTTTGATAACGAAGTAAAAATAAATTTAGATAAAGGCGTTGTTTTTTTTGGGAAAAATTGAATTTGAAATTTCACTTAAAGCTCGTATCAGGGATGTTCATGAATTGTTTTCACATTAACTCGCAAACACCTGACTGGGTCATTGTTGGGCCTAGTTACAGTTGTTACAGTACACGACACATGCGTACCAGAGCGTTTGTTGTTTAATAAGACGAACGAGCGGGGGTATGCGAAAGCACGATTGTTATGGGAGAAAACGTTGGTGAAAACTCGTTATTACTCTTAGGTTCGTAGCTGGACTAGCGTTATAGTGTTATATGTTAAAGGCGTACACCGTGAAATGTGCAAAACGTTCATGGGTACAACTAAATAGCCCAGATGTCTTTTATGTTAAGTCTATGTTACTAGATGAATATTAATGCTTGCTAATGGATTATGTCATAATATAATGTTTCAATAAAAACGTTTTTTCTCTACTCTTTTCACATGCCTCATTTCACTTTATATGATGTGTTTCACTAGTTTATAGAGATATTGCCACATCACAAATGGTTGTACGTCTTTGTTTGAAGGCAGTTAAAAAGTAGTTAGTTTTTGAATTTAACATGTTATAGTTGATCAAAGCAGAAATCTGCAGTCATTATCACGGTGAATATTGTTGATAACGTTTTAGGTGAAGATGTTTTTGGTTTAATCACTCTTTTCCTCCGCCTAGTTAAGGATACTCGAAATCAACGTTAACCATGTAAAAATTGATTTTTGAAGAAGTTAATCTATATTTAATGTACAATGTCAACAAATTATCTGGTATTTTCGTTCCAGCGTATATTTTTGTCCATCGTTAATGTTTAACTTCCATTTCCACAACACGTTTCTGCACTATTAAGTGGCCACTAGTCCTTGCTAACCAGTGAGAGTTATAACTAGTTTGTATTTATATAGCAATTAATATGTTTGGTTTTAAGTGGGAATATCTGTTAATGGGACTTTCATCCTAACTGTATGGCTTAGCGATAAGCATTTGACTTAAAACGTAAAACTAATTATTGAAAAAATGTCTTTATGAATACTAAATATCAAAATACCAATATGTCTTAAAATAAACGTGACTAAACTAATTGTATTCATAAAATAACGTATAATGTATCTTTGTAGTAGCTGAAAGCAAACGATCAACACAATATAGGATAATAATATAAGAAAGTCTTCTCCCCGACTCATGCTTTTAATTAATTATAGAACACAATAAATTACAAAGCACTTACTGAATTATATATATATACTCGTTTTAATGTTGTAATGCTTTGTACCAACATGAATACGTTCAGCATTGTTTCTTCAATACAAAATTAAATATAATCTTCATAGTGAATTGAGTACTTTTAGCACAAGTACGATCAAAGAATTCATGAAAGTGTACAAAGCATCTTATTTAAATATGTTAACATATATAGTAACCGACTTATATATTTTCATTTATTTTGTTAAGATCAGTAATTCATATCATGTTGAATGGTTGAATGCAAGGTTTCATGTGATTAAAACCATTGGTAATAACCATTATCGCCATAAATCATGCACGTACGCTTTCAGATCGAAGTGTTTCTTTCAATCCAACATACCATAACACATATAATAACGTATACTAACATGCGAGGTTAGTGCTAGTAGTTCTGTCTCATGTATGATTTGTGATATTGAAGTTTTACAAAGGTTATTAGATCAAGTTCATAATTCCATTGACATATTTACTTACCGTACAGACTCAAGCCTTTTCAACTATATTCTCACATTGTTCTAATTTGTGTACTTTCAGAGAAGGCATGGATAAAGGTGGCCATGGTCCCCTTGGTCTGAACTCCCCAATGTCTAGTGAAAAGAGCAACGATAGCAATGACGGATTGAACGGCAGTATCAAGCAGGAGCCCGATCCCCAGCCTTCCCAATCCTCTTTATACGCCGATCTACAGAAAGCCATGCCTGGGGCTACCATCATGCAAGGCATTGATATGCAAACCAGCAATACACATAACTCGCACCCACAACATCCTGTCGTTTCCTTGAACAATGGTTCCGCGCATCACCACCATGACATGGGCCACATTTTATCCGAATATCAACATTTGTGAAATAAAATATGTGAACGACGGTGATTGGATTTCGCCGAATTAAAACGTTGATTAAACCTCCAGACAGTATACCAAAGATTTATTAAAAGCCATCGTGTGATAGACAACAGCAAATACTGCCATGTCTAACTTGACAGGATGACATGAAGCTACTTGAGTGCCATAACGCGTAATGTTTACGTCATAATGCTTGCGTCATTAATAATTTGCTACGTCACAGGCCACGTGATCGTGTGGTAAGGCTTGGTTGACTGGAAAGGTGGGAGTGTAAGTGACGTGTTTACATTGAAGGGAAATCAATCTTTGCACTGCCATGACCATGAATTATTTAAGAAAATACTTTGTAAAACCACACACTAGTATTTTAGACTCATAGTGCTTTTTTACCCCTGAATATGTTTTTCTCCTTTGCTATGGAATTCCAGAGATATATTTGTGCCATACGCATTAAGCCTTGTTTTGCAAAACCGATCATTTGTGAACGAAAGTGACATTTTCCTGAACTGTGTATGTTACGATGTTTGTCCTGAAAGAAACAGCGTGTGTAGCACATCATAGACGATTCTGGACCAGGCCTCGTGTTTAGGTTTGTTGCGCCTGGAAATAGACAGGTGTTTTTTTCCGGTTCACGTGACAAATATTAACTGCAAATGTGTTTTTCAGATGTTCAACTTTCAGTGTAAACACATACTCTTAGCGTGTATTAGCAGGATAGTACCATAGACGTGAAATGTCTTCTTTTAAATTTCATCACTTATGCAATGGTAAGTTTACTGCGTTCATTTTGTTATCAAGACATTTAAACTTTAAATTTGTGAACGTTTCATTCTGTCCTTAAACAATCTTACACACATACTTCATGAATCTATTTTTACTGTCTGTTTAAACATTGATTGAACTGAACGTATAAGAATATTTGTGTAAACTGATATGCTTTAGTGGCATCACAGATCTTAAGTTCAAGCCTTGACACTGTACGTTCATGCTCATTCAAATAATTGTTCACTACCTTCAACAGTCATGTGTGTTAACATTGAATTCATTATGTCCCTGAACACACAAACTTCTTTTATTCGGATAATTAGAGACCTTTCGTATCTAAACATTGCTAGAAAGAGAGTTTTCACATGCCTCGATCTGATTTCATTACAACTATCCTATGCTATGGCTTTTGTCGATAATTTCATATTGCGTGCCTCTAACCATTAGTCCATTTTAATTTTCTTGAGAACACAATTTTGTTGACTATGGATTGATTTAGTGTCGGCCATTTTGTTGACAGTACAAATGGGTCATTATGAAGACCTTTTATACCTTTTTTGTAAACCCTCACGAACAAGAATACGTTACAATGTTCTAGTTGGATGAGCAAACCAAACTGCCTGTGGAAAGGTCACTGTCTAAGTTGCTAAGTAAGAAGATACACGATTTGATAGTTTTCAAACGTGTTCTGGCTTCTGTGTAAACAAGGGAAGATAATTCCGAGTCTGAGCTTCGGCCGGAAGTTGGTGTGCTATGATTTGATTTTAGGGAAATGCACTTAGTTCTTTAGCACTGATGGTTGAACACTGGATGTTTTGTAAAAGTATTGTAATTATAAAACGCATTGTTAACGTATATGTCTAACACATCAGTAAATATTTAACAGAAATATACAATAACATATGATAACTTCTCTAAAGTAAATGTACTATTTAATAAAATGTTACTATTGTTGAACAAATATACATTTAAAGACCTCTAAAAATAGTCGCAATTTTGATGGTGCAATTTCTAAATCTGTTAATGTTTTAAAATTCACACTTCATATGCTTGCTCATTATTTGACTTCTTTTCTACTTTATAATCTTAACTTCCATATCACCAAATTCATAGAAGGTTTTCAAAACTCTACATAAAACAACTTATTAGTCTTGATCATAATACATACGATTGTGTTACGTTGCCAAACATCGAGGGGTGAATGTTGGAGAGTTCTATCTGCTTGTTTATTTAGTATCACTTAGAACTCTCTTCTTCCCTCTTACATCGATAGTTTCTTCACCCAGTGCATTATATATGCATTGGTTTGGCATGAGTTCGACTTGAAATAATGAATATATATATGCTCTAGAACAAAAAAACAGAGTTCAGAATAAGTTTTGAAATAACTATACTTGACATGAAATAATAAACTGTATTTTCAACATAATTACTGATGTTAATTCTATAGAAATAGCCCAATCTCTATTATTCTCTGTAGAAGGTGTGAACTAAGCGAATAGCTCTTTAATCAGACGTGTATCAACCATTGATGAAATAAATAGTATCAGGTTCTTATATTATCTTCTCTTTGACTCAATATCAAACAGTATGTTAATATAATATTTGGTCCATACCATGTTTTATATATGGTTCTCTTTCATATTCTATCTATTTCACTTCCATTTATCAATATGATGTGTGTATAGTACTCCTGTGTCAACGGCGATATTAGAGTATATTAAGGTGATATTAGATAAGATAATATCATCGTTTTATATAAATAAATTTGTTAATGTTAAACTGTGACTCTGTGTTGGTGTTTTTTTCCACATCCCTTTCCTTTCATATGTCTATGTATGTTCAGAAAGCTCGTTTTATTTCAGATACTCTATGGCTCACAAGCGGTGAATATCGCTAAAGACAAAGCATATAGTGACATACAACAGTCAACATGTAGTTTCCAATAGAATAATACACAGCTTGATGATCAAGAAACGAAACATAACTGTATTTATACCAAGGAGGAACAAGTTCCTTGTCTACGTTTGATTAAAACTGCTACAACATTTTACGTTGGCATTCAATGTATACATGTTTTATACATAACTAGGATCAGACTTGGCAGTACACAACTTTAAATTACGTTGTACTAATGTGTTTAATATTGTATAGATGATAATGAACAAGTTTTTTTCTTTAAAGTTCTTATGACCGATACGTTACTTAAAATTCGACACATGATAGAACAACCATTCGGAAATACAACACTACACCTAGAGGTAACAACCATACCGAGGTAAAACCATACACAAACTAATAACTAGTCATAATGAGGTACAACAAAACACAGCTAAACTGAGGTACACACATTCACATAGAGTTAACAACCAAACTGAAGTACAGACATACAACTAGAGTTAACAGTCACACTAAGGTACAATTATACACATAAAGTAAACAACCATACTGAGGTACAAACATGCGTCTAGGGTTAGAAGTCAATCTGAGGTAGAACCATACATCTAGAGTTAACGGCCAAACTGATGTACAAACTTACACCTAGAGTTACCGGCCATACTGAGGTAGAAACATACACCTGGAGTTAACGGCCATACTGAGGTACAAACATACACATATAGTTAACGGCCATACTGATGTACAAGCATACACCTAGAGTTAGAAGTCATACTGAGGTAGAAACATACATCTAGAGTTAACGGCCATACTAAGGTAGAAATATACATCTAGAGTTAACGGCCAAACTGATGTACAAACATACACCTAGAGCTAGAAGTCATACTGAGGTAGAAACATACACATAGAGTTTACGGCCATACTGAGGTACAAACATGCGCCTAGAGTTAGAAGTCATACTGAGGTAGAAACATACATCTAGAGTTAATAGCCAAACTGAGGTACAAACATACACCTAGAGTTAGATGCCATACTGAGGTACAAACATATACATATAGTTAGCGGCCATACTGAGGTACAGACATACACATATAGTTAGAAGTCATATTGAGGTAGAAACACCTAGAGTCAATAGCAAAACTGAGGTACAAACATACATCTAGAGTAAACAGCCATACTAAGGTACAGCCATAGATATATAGTTAACTGCCAAAATGGGGTATAAAACATACACATATAGTTAACGACCATACTGAGGTACAAACATACATCTCGAGTTAACGGCCAAACTGATGTACAAACATACATCTAGAGTAAACAGCCATACTAAGGTACAGCCATACATATATAGTTAACTGCCAAAATGGGGTATAAAACATACACATATAGTTAACGGCCATACTAAGATACAAATATACATATATTGTTAACAGCCAAAATGAGGTACAAACTACACAGAGTGAACAGCAATACTAAAGTGCAGACATAGAATTAAACGTTATTGATGAACCGTCGAATATATGTAAAGTTGACGTGACCTTGCATTAGGATATTTTATTGTTATTATATATATACGTACACCTATATACAAAATAATATCACAAAAGTTATTTATATATAGTTAGCAGTGTGAATTTGTCCTTTCAAAAGGTTCCGTTTCATTGAAATAGTCTTCGACAATACTTGATTTTGGAATATCAGACAATAATGATTTCTTTAAAGTTTTTGTTTTTTTTGCGAAACAAAGTAATGTCCTAGCAAACTAAAAAATATAATGGCAATTGTTTCCTGTTAAATGTTAGTGTTTTGTTTAGATGTTCAATATAAAGATAACCTAGCTACTGAGAACAACCGAGTCTTGTTCTACTGATAAGCGCTGAAAGGCTTTTGGCTGGAACTCTATGATGGACCACAATCACGATACTCTTATCTGATAATGTCATGTTTCTTTCTTCCAGTAGACTTGATATTGAGATGCACTTTCCACTTCAGCCTTGTTTTACTATCAGGTGGAGAGTCAGCCAGTGGCATTTACGACTGTTTACAATATAAATGCGTGTAATAGTATGAAGACTACTGAACACTAATTTCTTCACGCCAGTGTTACTTTATGTCAAAACGTTGACCCCCAAGGCCAAGGATGGTGCTGTCTGTCAGAACTCTAGGGCAAATAGTCAGAGAAATAGACAAGTTAAATTGTCGGCGTCAGAATTGTACAGCTGCGAAACTTCAAAGGATCTTATCTGAGCTAAATATTCTCGAACAGTCATTACTGATAGTTCAAGAACAGTTTTTGATATCAAAAATCCTTCTTCATAACTGGTTCTATAAGTAGAGATAGCAGTGCTTGTGTTTACTTTTAGCTCAGGGTATGTTGACTGATCAAGATTGTGACATGTTTCGCCTTTTTTTCGATAAATCTTTTTTTATAAACATTGATATATTAAGACATATCCCAGTCCAAAGAGTCTTTCATTTTAGTATCAGCCATTTGCCAAATTTTATTATAAACATAGTGTACAGCTAAAATGTAATCAATGGAACACGGGAGGGCTTCATTGAAATCAGAAACCACCAGCGTTCAGAGTACAAATAACATTACATTTAATCGAGCACAAAACCTACATATCCAACTAGCACACAGCTGAGTTATACCAAAGCACTTCTCTGTAGTGAATCCAGGGAATCTTGGGCATGAGTACATCAAACACGACATACAATGCAACACTTGTTCACAGACGTGTTCCCTTGTACTTCTTGGAAACCTGAGATATGCTACTACTTGTTAAACTCGTGAAACAGAATGGAGCGTTTTGTAGCGCCTGTGTATTAGAGTATCTGACCAACAAACACGTTAACCCCTTCTCAGGTCAACGTGGCACTGTCCTTTGAGCGATGGTAATAAGCATACCAACTACAAGTATATTACATTTTCAGAAGAATCTCTCCCATGAATTGTTAACGGTTGTGTCATGTCAAGGTCAAGGTCAATTTCAGGTTCATTTCCAGGCAAAATTAGTGGATATGTATATGTTTCGATGGGTATATTAGCAAGATGTGTACAGAGCTAAAACATAACTACGAACATTTAAATGTGGTGGGTGAAACGCCGCAGACGACACAACAAATATATATCGAAACAGTCCACACATGTTATCGCAGGATTAACACAAGGTCACACTGTCCAGACAATAGTGCATTAGAATACGGGTAATGACAGCATATGGCGTTGACCTGTCATAGCATACGCCATACATTCAAAAGGAATACAACGCAAGGTTCTATTACATCAGAAGAAAAATACATTTACTCCGATTCTTCCACTTCGTAAATTGTTAATGCTCTTTCAATACAGAGTTCAGGAGCAAATGTCTTCTCGTCTGCAATGAGAACGCGGGCAAAAGCTGTCGTCTGCAAGGGAGAACATCGGCTGAAGAGTTTGGTCACGAAGACCTTTCTTTTTTCTAGTCTTCCGCTGCTTTTGTCTGAATACAATCAAGGCTTATAGTTTTCGTCATCCAATAAAAACTCAACATCGGCCGTTATAAGGTAACGATTATTGGAATCGATCTCTCGTATGGAATCACGTGACCATGTCGTCTATCTTCTGCACAAGCCACATGACGGACACATTTACACAAACAAATGATATGTTGTGTTTTGTCTTGACTTGAATATTTGTTTTTTCTGCACCTTGAGTTTTCTTATTATCTTGAGATTACTTGTTTTGCGTGTGTGTTGTTGTTTTTTCATTTTTAGTTTTGTTTGTTTGTCGTTGTTATGGTGATGGAGTGAGGGTAATTATGATAAACATACGTTAGGTTTTAGTTAAGTATCACAAACACGTAGTTATTGGTACGAAATGCTCGACAATGTTTACTCATTTTCAGAATATAATAACATGACCCTTAGCGAAGAACCTCCACACCTGACTCAATACAATCATTAACAGATCAATGGACTGGTATATGGTAACCACTAACCAATACATGACGTAAATACAGAATATATCTACAACAGTATCAAGTAACTATCTTCGTCAAACTAGTCATACCTATCAACGCTTCACAATAACGATATAGTACAAGGAAAAGGCATGAGGTTGTGGCTGCAGTTGAGAAGGCATATTTATGTGGTTTAAGATGTGTCGCCTGTAACAGCGGATAATTTAGCTCGCTGGTTTCGCCGCATGAGTTCAATACAGCAATAAACTGTAACCTGAAACCAGTTATTTTCTTGAAATTAATCGAGCACCGACCAAACAGAGCGAACAAGTTTTATTTGGGGAGAGGGGATCAGGTTTCACAAGCGTGTTACGTCCATGTACTCTTGACATTGAAGATGTTGGAGATGATATTTGGTTTGAAAGGAAGACTCGGTTAGTGTTCGGTATAAAACGTGGTTCGCTTGGTTTCTTGAGATATTGGTAGTAAGAACATACAATGAGGCAGTCAAAATAGGTCCTAGTTTATATAAGGTTTGATTATTAGTATTACAAATTTGACGGTAATAATAAAATCCATATTAAATTAAATTATAGTCAAACAATGTGTCGTTTATGTTTGATCGTTCTACAATCCAAGTTAGGTTTAGGGACGTATAATTCATATGTAGATGATGACCGTAACCGTTTGGTATGTACGTCCGAGGAGAAAGTGAAAGATATTTGCAAGTAGTCTGGTGCTTCACCGTGTATGTATAGTTTGGAACATTTGTATTGCTCTCTGGTATAGTACGCGCTCAGGAAAAGTCATCCATCTCAGTTTAGAAAATAAGACGAAGGAAGTCACAGAAAAATCGCAATCTAAAATAATTCTCGCAGCCCTTTTCTTCAAGAGAACGTGAATAATTACTATTATCAAAGGGCAAATCTTCTTGATCGACGGGGTATGCAACCTGCTGTTTTCCGGACCATGTCTTTTATTAAACAATTGTCAATGGTTTTTAAAAAATATATTTCATTCGACAATGCATTGATTAAAACAGCTAAGAACGAAATTACAACAAGATACCTTGTATTTTGGGAAAAATAAAGTTATTTTTGCAAAGCGACTGTTCATCAACTAATTGAGTATACGGCTACATACTACGTATCGTTTTGTTTTGTTTTATTGTGTGTATGTTCAACTAGGTACAATCAACAACTTTCGATTTTTCTGTTAACTTCACCATCCTCAATCGGAATCCTTTATCTCAATTATGCTCAGCTGAGAAGAAGATCGTGGATGCACGACACACGTGACGACATGAGTGTTCAATACAGTAAGACAAAATTAATATGAAACCTAACACCGATCGCTATGGTAATGAACAGCCGTATTGTCGTAAAATAATGGAAAAAAGACACAGAACGACACAAAATCGGAACAAGCACGGAAATTGCCAAAGACGATATTGTTTGTATACGAAGCGGCTTGAATTTCATAACCTGTTCGTTTTATAAAGCCACAGTAATGCGTGTATGTCTTTATTGACATGTTCATGATTTCCACTGGTTATGACGGCAAGAATATCTGAGTTATATGTACGTTTAACTATTCAGGAGATCTCCAACTGCAGGTACGTACAGTAAATACAGGATGATACATACACAGTAGTCTTACCTGTTTAAAAAAGACCCCGTATTGGAAAATTTTAAAAAGGTCGTTGTTGATATTGCTGTCTTTGTTAGTAGATTGTAATACATGAACATTTCAACCATCTACCGACATTGCACTGGTCTCTATAAGCAGATGGTATTTAGTACATGGTTGACTGTATGTGGTAGTATATACTAATTGATATATTTACAGTTCATAGTCTCT
>ENA-OREC01001961-OREC01001961.1-marine-metagenome-genome-assembly--contig:-NODE-1961-length-10949-cov-11.784216_pt1 | contig 10949 bp, 5 predicted proteins | sample MGYA00248626_ERZ508543 | MGnify/ENA primary metagenome ERZ508543 (study PRJEB26211, sample SAMN05518279) | marine metagenome | isolation source: Puget Sound, Washington, USA | host: Bankia setacea... | reverse complement strand
CCCACACACACACACACTAGTCTTCAAGGTCACAAATATATTTAAAAAACATCAAATATATCTAAAAACATTAAATATATCTAAAAAACATGTCCAGAGTGCAAACACATTTTGAAAGATACAAGAAACTCAAAAGGTGTCCACTTGTTTTACATTACCGAAACATCATGCTCTCAAATCTCTCAAAGAAAGAACCCTCTGGCTTTTTGTCCATTTTTTTCACCAATGTTATATTAATGGACACTTTCTCTCGACCCCATAAACCTGACCAATAAGAAATGATAAATAACACCTATTGCCCTTCCCATCTTGTGTTTAGTAGGAAGGGGCATAAAGATGTATTTTATAGATATAGGAAATGGGCTTCTAAGGAAATGGGTTTCACGGGCTTGCAGTAATGTTTTATCACCCTGGGCTTCATTAATGGGCTATCAAGGTGCTCTCTCATTACCCACTTGGGCTATAAACACCCATTTCAGTACTGGGCTCTGATGGTATAAAACAAGTAGATTTTGAATGTCAGTTTGATAAGCTTGACAACAATGAGTAACAAGAACAATAATATCTCGAACATTGTATGTTATATGGCTGGTAGATTATATTTCAGGTCCTAGATGTCACACTGGTTATCACTGGGCACTATTGGAGTCCTCACATCAAGGTACTGCTTTTACTAAAATGAAATACCCATGAATTTAAGGCTTGAATAAAACTGAAGCCTCTTAGTTAAATCAGAACTTTATTTTAAGATGTTTTTGTTCTTATAACACTAGACTGTATAAATGGACAGTCAGCTGTTTCAGAGTTAAGAAATGAAATAATTGCATATACTACAATTTTCATAAGTGCTTTAGTAAAATGGTACCCAGGTGGCATTTAGAATGGATTGGGTATAGTAAGTCATAATTTGTTTAAAAAATGCTTTGGTAAAGGTTGGGTGTATGTTTGTTGGTTAAATGTAATTCTCCTCATATATCAGTTAAACAAATCAATGCTAGGTCCTCAAATATCACAACAGGGACAATGTTTGTAAAAAACAGTTTAACCCTAATATGACCATTTAGTGTCCCATTGTAAATTGTCGATTGAAATACAGTTCTGTCAGTGCTAATATAAGTATTCAAAATGTCCACTACTTGTTGTTGCTTACAGTAACAGTGCTAATTTGTAAGTCTAGTTTTTTTCATTACAATAGACAGGAGATAAATTGATGCACGCCAATCTGATATGTAGGAGAATAAATAGTGTTATCAAGTGCAGAGGGAGTTAGATATTTAAATTAATTGATTAACACATAATTGTCAAACAAAGAAATACTTAATGTTACTGATCTTTATTGAAATATTTCAGGTACTTGAATGCAGGTGCAGTAAGTAAGAGAGTAACAGAAAGTTCATCTGATATTAATACTCACTGAGTTTGTTGACTAAAAAGTTAATTTTGTAGGTAATAAAACACTGAAAGTTTGGCAATTTTTAAAACAAATCCGTTGAAATACAGTGATTCATTTACGACCAGAGGGTTATATAGTTAGAGGCCTGGAGTAATAACATTTCGGATGCTAGGGTGAGAGATAAAGGGTATCGAATATTTGAAGCACTAAACAAACTATTAAATCTTACAAGTTATTGCCAGTAGGTGAGGACGTTCTCACATCACAGCCAGGTTACGGCACAAACACCCATTAAGCTCCCGCAGTAATAGAACAGACATTTCAAACATTGCACGAGGGACAAGGTAGCCAATAACACGGCTATAAACGACCATAAAACTACTGGTGGGGCACCTCTTGAAGCCTATCACATCAGCGTGCTGTAATAGACAGAGATCAGTAGGTGGGGAATAAGGGCGGGTTGAAGGGTTCTAAGGCCTTGAAAAGTTCCCTTTGTACTTCTGGGCTATCAACAACCATAAAACTGTTTGACCACCGATGTTCAATAGCTAGATCCTATCACCTTGAATCAGTCCAGCAGATGAACACAACACTAATTCACATGACTCACTGTATTCAGTCACTTACAACTGTTTGGCTCTCATACCTCCAGAAGATAGACACCAAATGATTTCTGTAACATTTGGGATGCATTACAAGACCTTGGCCCAATTCTTCTGAAAAAGTCATAATTTATGAAAATGGTCAAGCTTCTGGTCAAGGATACTGTCAACATTGTGGAACATTAATGGTCATCACTTTATATTTATAAGCTTTACAATGACTAGACTGTGGTGTAAGACTTGTATAACTTCTTCAACCTTGACACTACTTTAAGAAATGAGTACATTAACTTTCCTTCCACAGAGTCAGTCTCAATATATTTCATCAATTTATTTTTAAAAGCCACCTTTCATTCATTTTTTACACAATAATATTTACATTCATAAGTTGAGCTCTGTACAAAAATATATACTGTTCATTTAGCATAAACCATACAACCTTTCCTGACCTTTGAGTGGGCGGGGTCTCAGTGAAAACATGTATTATTGTGCTTCGTTGATCAACTTTTTTAAAAGAAAAACAAATCCATAACATTATCAAATTTAGCTTTCTATTTGGGCTAACTGTTTCGTAATCCCAGTTAGATAATGATAGTATAAAAACAAAAAATTAAAACGGACTAGATATGTAACTGTAACATGAGAAGATAACTCAGTATATACCTGCGATCTTCCTAGCGGTTGTGAATGGCGATATAAAAAGTTGCAAGTCATCGTCTTCTTTGTTGTGTTTTGACCTTGTATGTGTACATATCTAAGTGTTGCTCATCAACGTTAAAAGCAAGCATAAAGAAAGACTCATATTTGACCGAATGTCAGTAAGAGTATTCTTCAGGCTGTTAAACTTTCCAAAATCCTGATAAACCATTGTATTTCCAATAATCCACCGCTGTCCAAGGAGTAAGTGTTGCTGCTGATTATCCGAAGACTTCCCTAATGCTGCATAGTTACATTTAAATCGTACATATGCTCCAAACATCGCTTAAAACTCCAAATATGCCGCCGTGTAAAGATGTAAACACAGCCTATCACGCTGATAAATACACGATACTGTAAACTTATAAATAGCCACGATTAGACTCTCTACTTAGGATAGAGTCTACTCGTCATTGAAGTTGTCTCCCTTAAACTAATAAAGCTAATCTAATATTAGTATTAATTGATAACTTTTGCTTGTCTAAATAAAAAAAATTTTATTTAGAAATAAATTGAATAACTGTTATTGGAACTAGTTTTAAACAGCTGTGAATCGCCTGATGGCCGTTCCAAACACTCGATTTACAGAGCCGTTATTGAAGTTTTTGCAAGAATTTAACTGTTTACAACTAATTTAAAACTTGCATTTTACATAGATTGTGTGGGAAAATGTAAATAAAAGTATTGATTGACGACCTGTTTGCATTCAAGCGATATGAACGCGATTGTTGAACCAATCACGTTCATATCGCATTAATGCAAACAGGTCGTCATTCAATTCTTAATTGTAAACATTAATTTCACAAAGAGTAATAAAGATTCCATTTCATGTCTCAAAACTGAGTATATGATGATTCCATAAATAACAGAGATTTGCATTGTACTTTTCTAATGTTTTCTTGTGACCTCATTATCCAAAATCTTTGTGATCATCCAAATTCTTCAAATCTTATGATTGAAATTAAAATATTTTCTGATTCTTCTTAACTCGGATTGCACAAGTACCTTACAATCAAAGTTATGCATAAAAAACCTTGAGATTAACAAAAAAGAAAAGACTATAAATACCAAATTGAATACGGAGACACGGTGTTTAAACTTAAATATATGCATCTGAACCAGTTTCATTATTATTATTATGCTAAACTTATCTTCTAGGGTCTTCAATACAAGGGTATCAGTGTACTGTTTACTGCTATCAAACTGGGAAGTTAAAACATTATACCCTAGTGTAGTATTCTAATGACTTAGTCTAGATCTTAACATTTTTATTTCCTTTTTTTTCTTTCTTGTTCTTATTTTACGCCACAGAATATCGTGCATATATTACTTCTTGAAATATGTTTATGTTCTTTTTTATACTACATTAAACAGCGACGATTATACACATGATATGTCAGTGGAAGTTAAAGTTTGTCTTTCTCCGATTTCAACCTATAAACTTTTAAGCTGCAATGAAACCAGGCTGAATGCGTCACAACTGCACGATGGTTGGTTGTTTGCATAGTATAAAGTACAAACGATACGTTATAATTACATTAGTTCGCAGTTTTCCACCTATCATAAAATTCTAATAATATAATGATCAGCAAATGGTTGCCATGGCTTTTATTAGGTGAACACATTTTGGTTTTATTGACAACTTGGTTGATATTATTAATATATTTGAATTGAGTAGATTGTTAATTTTAAATATGTCTTATAAGACCACCTTTTGCTCTGCTCGTATTGGTGAGATAGTCGTATAAGTCTGACTAAGCAGAAACTAAAATTAAACTTTTTATTCACAAATGGTCTTATAAGAGGAGTGATCTGCTAATCAGGGTGGTCTTTCTATGGAGGGAGAGAGTACCATTTCTTCAGAAGGGTTAGAGGGAACTGATGGTTCATGGTGTGGTTGTTTTTCTCTTTTGAATTTGTTACCTTGATTATCTTCTTTTGCATGTAACACCATGGTGAACTAAACCCACAACAGGCCAAGGACGTGTTCATCCATTGAATTATACTGGCTAACCAAAGAGTCACATGTGCATCAATCATTCTCGACTTTTACATGACCCCTTGCAAAAACCACAATACCAAACCACCCTCCACTGTCTTATATGTCCTTAACTAAAGTTGTTAGTCCTAAAGAGATCATGCAATAGCCCCTTTAATCCCTGTCTCTTTCGTCAATAACCACAAACCCCTAAAATAATTCCCTAGGCACCAGCTACTTCAACCCTAAACACCCAAATCTGTCATTTCCCTCACCAACCTCCCCTCCAACCCCATCTCAGCAACTCATTATGCAATCACTTCATTGATAAAATCCAACAAATCCCACAATCCCCAACAGACTCAAATTTGGGCGTTCTACCTCAGGGGCTATCAACCAATGAAATTATCACATCCATAAAAGCTGTCAGAGGGGGTCTATTATCAAAATGTAATTCATCATTCAGGCTGAAGTCCTTTGCCAGCATAGACTCTAATTTTCATCGTATAAAAGCGGGGATACAAAATGTACTTAAGAGTCAATTTGCAATTATACTGCAGATATTAAAACCATGAAACAGGTAGTTTGCTGTTGCCGGTGGCTAGTCCTTTGCAAAACTATTGGTTACTTGCTGAGCTAATTAAATAAAGCAACAAGACAGCATTTGAAGATTTTGGTAGGTGATACAACCAATACGACCGCAAATTCTGATTCAACTGTAATTAAAATGCATCATGCTAATTCAAAGCCGTGTCAAACTTCATGTGAGTCATGCTTGTTTTGAGAGTAGAAGAATCTTTTTTTTTACTTCTTTTTTTGCACTCATGAGAAATTTTAATCAGCATGGGGTCAGAAGTTTATTTCCTCTCTGAGATCACCAGTGATGCACGTTTCGCAATATTACCTTTTTGCGAATACATTTTCATTCACAGTTTTTAGGTACGCTTTGTAAATTCGACATCTTAAAATTTGTCTTTACCCATTTTTTTTCTTGATTTTGCACAATGGATCTCAGTGAGAACATTACCTGGTAGGGTTCTCTCACATTTGAGAAACTTTGAATGGGGCATGCGATTCTTGTATGTGCTGAGGTAGGGTACAAAGGATGTCTTCTTGCCATAAGCACTTTGGTTTGTTCAACAAGTAGTGATTTTGTTGTTTATAGAAATGAGACAAGAACAGTTATATGATTGCCAGCTACTTAGTAAGAATTACCAACTCATAAGGCAAAATGCTTCACTACTCCTGTAGAACATCATTGCAGATTAACTATTCAGCCAAAATCATTACCACAGTTAACCTACATTTTTTAAAAAGTTCATCCATTCAGAAATATCACTAGAAATTTTTCTGTCAGAATAGTTTGTACAACAGCATCACAATGCACAAAACAAACCGTTATAATTTCATTAACTCATTTTCTTCTGTAAAATTTAATTGTCCTACTTATTTACCTTTAATCCTTAGAACTACAACCATTTCATTCCATACTCAACATTTTTATTCACAAAGATTGTCAATTAATATGACATGTCATTTTTTATCAGACTGCGAGTCGCGTATTTGAATTATGAATTACAGCAAATTACACATGTTTTTAAAGTAATTGCATAAAGCTGACAACATTTTTCAATACTTGAAATCATAATTGTTCATAACAGTGTGTGATTTCAAACTTTTCTATAAAGTACTTTATTTGACTGTCATAAATGTTTAAAAAGTTGTGTTTGAATTCAAAGCTGGATGGATTATAACTGTCAATATTTGCTGTGGCTTTAGTAGAACAGGAAGTCTCCACCACTATAGGATGTGTAGCAGTTATAATGGAGTAAACAGATTGTTATTGAAACTCAGGGTTCCATTGTTTACAAACTCTTCACAGATATCTCCAATAATCAGGCAGTAACACAAGTGGTTATAGGGGTAGGGTGAACTCTTGTAAGTAAAACTACCCTTTATATTTACAAAAAAAATATCTTATTTGTTGAGTGATATTTCATGCCCTGATTAGTGGTTTTGGCTGAAGTATAAGTGGTAATGTTCATAAATGTAATGTATTTTCTGGTTTTACCATATCCTTTGATAATTTAAGCAGGAAGAGGATGTCATTGAAGATTTATTAAGAGACATGGACATTTTCAGATCAGCTAAACATCAACAAACATGCTGAGAATTGGAACCAGAGTTACACATCATCAACTTTGACATCAAACTTCTATAAAAAACATAACACTATTTCACGCAATTTAGACATTTCTTTAATAAATTATGTATACATGTATTTTGGATGATTTATAAAAAAAAGAAAAGAATCTTATATAGAAAAGTGATCAGGTGCCTCCAACCCCCTGTTGTCCCTCCTGTAGGACAAACCTAACTTCCACTTCAAACCATATAAGGTTCTATAAGTTTGTCCCAGATACCAGCTATTGAAAAGAGAAATCCTCCACTAATACGTCCAATTTGTTTATTATAAAATAGATGAACAACAAATTAGAGAGTCTAAAATTATCTGTACAATTTTATATTTCAAAACTCCAGACATACTTTTATATTTGATTATACGACCCGAGGCAGTGTATCAGAAACAGGACAGTCTTGAAAGCTTTTGAACAGCTTCATATTTCTTGGAAAAAGTTCTGAATCCATGTTCTCAATGTTGAGGACAGAATATTTCAAAATGAAGGATAGTTGTAGGATTTCTGTTATATTGAGCTATACACACTGATATCATGCTGTATGGGAATGATAGCTGTAGAAGACACATATTAAAGCCACAGTTCTAACTCTTCATTGGCTGCCTGGATAGAACTACTCATTACACTGTATAACACCATCATGTATTTTGTAGCTAAGTGTAAACCAAATTCAAGCCTCTATTAAACATTTCTAATATGAAAAAATCGTCATTTTCACAAACTCAAATATATATCTCATTGATATCAAGGTCAAACTCAGTTATTTTGTTGCCAGTTTTGAAAAATTACAGGCTAAACAAGTTACATGTCTTTTTGAAAACTGAGACTATTTGAGACTGAGTGTGCTATAACCATGAAGTGTTGCCATGTATTCCTGTATAATGATCTAAGCATGGACAGACCGATGCAAACACAACCAGAGGGCAACTACTATTAATGCACTAACATGACAAAATGGTTATTGTGACTCAGTAATTAATTTGTTATCTTATACACATAAAACTAACAGGAAGTTGTTGCTTCTAGCATAATATCAGCCCTGTGTTTGACATTTGAAATTTGAATAATCACAGAAAGCGTAGAAGATAATTACACCTGAGTACCAGAGAGTATTGTTACTATACACCCAGTTTTTCCTAGCTATGTGTGTTCTTTGTCCTTGATTATATGCCATATTAGAAAACCTTAAAACAAAAGAATTAATTGTACTAGCAATTCCATGCTATTTGATTTCAATGGTAATTTGTGAGTGCACTGTTTCCCACTAGACAATGCTGTAGATCCAAGTAAAGTACTGTTGGAGTCTAACATTTATGTCTTATATGACGATACATCACAATATCTGCCCAAAAATAGTCCTCTATTTCTGTAAGCGGACTGTTTTAAAAGTACGGAGTTATCAAAACATCTACGCAGAAAAGCACGGTAGAAACGTGCGCGTGTACAAATTCAAAGGCGACAGTCATATCGAATAAAGGCCATACTAATGTCGAACTTCAGTTTAAGGTAACCAAAGGAAATCATAGAAACGTAACGAAAGTACTCTTAATGCTTATAGTTTACATGTTTTATCATCAAAATTGTTGCCAGTTATTGTCGTATAGGTCAGATACCTGTACTTGTTTTTTCTTCCAAAGTGTCCTCTTACAACCGTTAGAAGCCAGTTTAGTGCGGACGAACAACAAATGTATCCTTGGCTTCGCCTTGGACAATTTGTAGTTAGTCCGCACTAAAGCGGCTTCTAACGGTTGTAAGAGGACACTTTGGAAGAAAAACTCTTACGGTATCTATTACATATTCTACTGCAATGTTTAGGTCTGTTAGTTTTAGGGTGTGTCAAGAGCAATATTCACTAGTGTAGGCTAATTAAGAAAGGATTTGGGTAACATTTTACTGTTAGACCATTGGATATTTTAACACAAAAAAGGAAGTATAGAGTTTATGCTAGCTAATATCAACCACTGTACAGTACTAAGTAGAAGCAGTGCTCATGTTTGTTTTGATGAAAGTACAGACGAAATCTAAAACCATTCCACATCCTCCAATAATAGTTTGTAATTATGTTTTGTTCATGGAAGCACAAAAGGAAATCAAAACAGCTGACATTTAGTTATAGTAAATCGTGACATTTTTTTAAAGTAATACCACGGACCTATAAACCATGGATTGGCAACTCCCTTCATAAGCTATAGAGTTTCTCTGAATTCTCTCAAAACACGCGATTTATTCGAGATCTAGTCATTTGGCAATAGTACAAACTCCGCTCTCTCCGCCAATACTCAGATTCTTAGATAAATTCGTTGTTTGTACTACAACTAGCAAGGCAAGTGTTTTTCTGGGTAATTATAACATTGCATTGTTGTCTTGAGTGTTGGGTCCGTTGAAATAATAATTTAAAACGTGCCCCACATGGTTCATGCTGTTGAATCAATTTTTTCCGATATAGGTTTGATGATTTCTAAAACAACGACTATATACAAACCACTGCGTATCAATGGGAATAACGCAATACGGAAATGCACGGAATTAACTGACTACTGCCGATCGACAGAATGAAATTGACGATCGACAGAATGACTGTATCTCCCCATACCTACTGTGTACGCTCTAAGGTTGCTGGGTAAATTATTATTCGTTATCGTTTTACCGATATCGGGGAGTTGCCAATCCATGGTTTATAGGTCCGTGGTAATACAAAGTTAATGGTTCTCTAAGGTTCTCTACATTAACAACATATTGTTTACTATTCAACAATGTGCCTTCCTCAAACTAGAACCTTAAATTTGAATCATTGTCGATGCTTAGTGAGAATCAGATCCGAGAAAACTTTTTTCCATCAACACTTTTCTCCTTCACAAAGATTTCTCTTTACTTCCCGCCATTGAAAAACCCAAACTGACAGACCTTCACCCCCAGCACATTTGCCTCTCTCCTTGAGTACAGCATGCCCATTAAAATGCTAACACTGGCCTGGTTTATTTACAGAACTTTATCAATTACCTATAAAATGCAATTATCTCTATAAATTGATAGTGAAACCAGACTAACAATACACAAGTGGTCAGTTGGGTTATCTGCTCTGACCCATCTGGTTAAGGTTTGTGCACTTTTTCGCCATTAAACTGGTTCTGGCTGGTCGAGTTTGTGAGATAGGATGAGTGGCTAGATTTTCAAGGTTGATTTTGTCTGGTCCATGTCTCGGGTCATATTTTTAACGAACCAGGCTGTAATTAGATAAAGCAGATATAAATGTATTTCCCACTCAACAGTGCCGCCCTGTAAAAACTGATAAATCAAAAACACAGATGAGCCCCTGGGTCAGAGCGTCCTTACCACCAATACTGACTCCCCCACTCCATCCCCGTCTAGTCAATGTTGTGGTCTTGATGTAAATCAATCAAATGCTTTTATGTTTCCATACTTTTTCCTCCCATTCTTTCCCTCTTTCAATTCATCAACAGGAAGAGAAAAGAACCAAGACCATGAGCTGTTAAGAGTTGTTTTGATATGACCATACTGTTAACTTTCTCACCACTGCACCAGACTGGCTAGATATCTAAGCTGTTTTTCGAAATGACCATCTTGTTTATCATCTAAATGGGTAGCCAATAAAATGGATTACAAAATAACCAAGGATGAAGCACAAAGTACAAAGTGACTGGTAATCCATTGAAGAACACCAAGCAATACAGAAGAGTCAGTGAATATAAGGTGAATAAAGGACTATGAACATAAACACTACAATTTACAATATAAGGTTTGGTGCTGAAATAAATAATAGGAAGTACAACATCTATAAGACTGACATGTTTTCAGCTTTATGTGGTTATTAACATTCAATGATTCTAATTATCAATTGCTGACTACATAATTGCCAATCTTAAGAACAAACAAGGCAGTCCAAAGGACGGTTGTATCTCCCACCATTGTTTTTTAGAACATTTTGTTTTTCTCTCAACCTAACTGGTACGTTGAACCTGACAAAAATGTACACTACCACTGGTTAAGAATGGGAAAATAGGAAATACAAGTTGTTTGATCGGTAACCTAAATATTCTTGGATATATGCACATCGTCTCAAT
>ENA-OREC01001960-OREC01001960.1-marine-metagenome-genome-assembly--contig:-NODE-1960-length-10950-cov-11.192587_pt1 | contig 10950 bp, 7 predicted proteins | sample MGYA00248626_ERZ508543 | MGnify/ENA primary metagenome ERZ508543 (study PRJEB26211, sample SAMN05518279) | marine metagenome | isolation source: Puget Sound, Washington, USA | host: Bankia setacea... | reverse complement strand
GCAACATGTACACAAACTGGACACGTCATCATAATGGACGACGAAGGAGTGCAGGTATATATTTATACTTATTATCTGAAAACACTGTCCGAGATTTGTTATTTGTTATGTACATCAACGTCAATCATCTACATCATCATCATCTTCATCGTCGTCATCGTCATCGTCATCGCCATCGCCATCGCCATCGTCGTCTTTTCTTCTTCTTATACTATTTCCGCTGATGCGTTACCACAATCAACAATATACGACGATGACGACTGCATATTCGGACAGGCCAAATGCATATACGTAACAAAAAACGTTTTCTTTAATATGCAGTAGAATCCAACCACTTTTAATTAGAATAAATGCCAGTCGTATTAGTGGGGTGATCCAAATAGTAAAGTTGATAATTATAAACTAAGATAAAACGATTGACATTTTGTATTTGCAGGTGAAAACTGTTTCCGTCAGACAGACGGATGTTCAAATGAAATGCCTCCAGTTCTCTCTCGACGACTCCTCCATCGCAGTAGCATATGCGGACGGTCAACTTTACGGATACAATACCGGAACGTCTGAAACACTGTTGCAAATGGAATTAGGAGTGTCTTTAGTGGATATGGTATATTCCCCAGACGGCAATACACTAGCCGTTGCATACACAAGAGGTAAATAACTAACAACAAACAACAACAGACAACAACAACATCAGAGACAATCTAATTCGGTGCGCTTTTACAATATGATATAACATCATTTTCGTATTTCTCCTGCTTGTTATCCTTATCCTTGCCGTTCTCCTCATTGTCATACTCCACTGATTTGTAGTTTTTCTTTTATTAATCGTTATCTTCGTACTCTCTGTCATACTTCTCTTTGTCGTACTCAACCTTTTCGTAATAATTATTTTCGTAATCGTCATCTATCCTTGTCGTACTCCTCCGAACCGTCGTACTTTTCCATATCGTCCTCAATCTTGCCATCCACCTCGTCCTCGTTCTCATCCTCGCCTTCATCCTACCTCTTATCTTCCTTCTCCTCCTCCTCCTCCTCCTTCTCCTCCTTCTCCTCCTTCTCCTCCTCCTCATATACCTCTTTGTTGTGCTACTTGTCTTCAACCATGTCCTCCACATAAAACTGCACCTTGTCCTCTTTTATTTCCGTCGCTTCCTCATCCTTCTCATCACTGTTATCTTCTTCATCACCCTCTTCCTCTTGTATGTCCTCCTCGACTTTTTCCACGGCCTCCTTCTTCTCATGGATGTCGTCGTTTCTCCTTCGTGCCGGCTTTTCCTCGCTATCATCATAACCACTATCATTATTAACCAACACTGATATTACCTATTTTCGTTTTGGGGACAACTCTGTACATTTACATGAGTGCTCTCCATCTTGGGTAGGTATTTTCATTTAATATTTTTGTTTTGTAAAGGAAACTACTATGTTTACTGTTTGATATATACATGCGCATTCTGACTGGCAAAGCACTGCATCACGTGTATATGTTATAGGAAAGTCTAATATTATGTTAACATGTTGGCGAACGAGAAGAAGAAGAAGAAGAAGAAGAAGAAGACGTTAACATGTACATATATTGTTGTCCTTGACATTAAAGGAAACACAATTTCAAACTGTTTGCTATATATTGTATACACACATTGACCAGTCACTCGTGAATTCATTACACGGACTGTTGAATGGTGAAATAGGTGGATTAGACTGTCGTGTGATTACAACAGAGTAAAGAACACGTGTCCATTGTATACACATGTATCACCTATTTTGTAATGCATTGGTCCATGCAATTTATTCGGGAGTATCTGGTCAATGTTCTCATACAATACACATTATATAGAAATACCTACCAACATGGGAGCAAACTCTTACAATCTTTAAATTTCGAAAATAGGAACTCACACCAATCATATTTCTGCCTATCTTCAATGTTCCAGGCTTACTATTGGTCAACATAAGGACTTGTGCTATCATATGGAAAACGAACGACAAACCAGTTAGGATAAAACGAAAATCTCGAGCTGCAGTTGTCCAGAGTGTTCTATGTTGTTGCTTCCATCCTAATGGCAAACAAGTAAGTAGATGGATATCAGAATACAGGGTACAACCTCAGTTTAATCACTTCCGGAATGTTAGGACACTGTTACTTTTTTGTTTACAACTTGCAACTTTTCTTTGACAGTCAAATACTGTTAAAAGAAACCCTCAACTTTTTTTTATGAAACTAATGGTATGTTTTGCTTGGTATTGACGATACATCGTTGCGGTTTTCAGGATCTTTAGTGAACACGGGACAAATTGTTGGTTTAGAACTAAATGCCAAGGTATACAAGATGGACTAAATTAACCGTTTGCCTTAAGTTGTTTCATTTCGTTTCCAATATTGGTGGGTGTGTATTTTTAGGTCTAAATACCTTCTAGAATGCGGGTAAGGCCGGCCCAAATCCATAACGGATACTACATGTATGTTAGCTCATTTATATACCAGTGTATACTTTGATTCAATAATAGTTAAGTTTTTTCTATCCAAAACATGACGTATATTAGCTGTCCCCATAGCGAGATCAATACACAAACTATGACCGTTACTACACTTACGAAAATGGGCCGTTTGGGTCTATTAAGACCGGGCGGATGTGGATTTGGGCCGTCCTGATCACTTCACAGATGAGAACATGCATCGATTTTACCAAACATGCACTTATCTCCCAATACAAGACAAGTAGAGCGACAACTAGGTATGGGAGAAGAGAATGAGTCTTGTTAGCAGTGTTTCCCTGAATACTATAACTCATTTTGTAGATATTTTCCGGTGCCACAGACGGTCATATTGGGATATGGGACGCTGCTGAAGGCCGGTTAGAGAATAAGCTGGCTGGTCATACAGCGTGGGTGTGGTCTATAAAGGTCACGTGTGATGGGCGCTACATGTTTTCCGCTTCCTCCGATAGAACCATCAAGGTAGAGACTACGCGTTGTCATGACAGTGGCACTCTGCCTTGCTGGCACCGAACTGTTTTGAATATAGAGACGACATGTCGCCCGTTCTTAGTAATTTTAATTCAAACATGCTATGTACAGGAGTATTTTCACAAAACTTCACCATTTTAAAGGTTGTGATTCTGATTTTGAGATAACATTTTCAATTTTTAAAAGTTGCTACAAATGGTACAACTGCCATGCATTAAACAATATGTACTAGGATAACGCTTGAAAACTATAATAACAATGACCAACAATTTAACAGACATGATTTTCAATGAAAGTTTCTATCTTGGCCCACGCGACAAGAATGCCATTTGTCGTGTTTGAAATCATTTCCAAGTTGTGACATTCTATATATTTGAACTGTTCAGTTTCTCAACTTTCAATGCTTTCTGTAATCATGTTGAAGGTATGGCACTTTGAAGATAGTTGGACTTGTCAATCAACAGTATTTGGCCACTCCCACCGTGTCGTCATGTTGGCGTTGGACCCGTGTGACGAAACTAAACTCGCGTCAGCATCGCTTGATCGGTATACCACATCAAAGCTATATGTTTAGATACTTTATTTGCATTGTCGTCAAATACTACTTTATCGTGTGACATGGCTTGTTTTCAGCGTAATATAATCATTACGATTAGCTTTGTAGAACGCATGCATTTTCATTAGCATAATATTTCGTGCAAATTACATCTTCGAGTGTTCAGTTATTTCTGAAACTAAATATGGAGTTGCGTAGAATTGCGTTATATATGAGTTATATACATTCTACAACCAATGTGAGCTTGAAAAGTCGATTCCAACTCTACCAAATACTGAAAATCTTCAACATTCGACTTACGAGTTTTAGAAATAAGGCGACGCTTAATTGTCTTCCGCCGCTACCGACATGTCCAAACTGCTGTAGGCCTAAACTATGTTATATCAGCTAAACATAGTCTTTTATTTCCACAATACATGTTAAGGTGATATATAAACGTAAAGACCGCCATGCTAACAATAAGCTTCTTACTTCAATAGGGAGAAAGCCATTTTTAAGATTCTATTATGCTAGCACAATCTCTAATTGGAAATATAACTCTTTCAGATCAATCAAGGTCTGGAATGTTGACGCTTTGAAACAACATGCGTCACATGACGACACGGGCGGAAATGACGACACGTTCCAATGTAACACGTTGTCACTGTCTCCAAGTGGCGATAATATGGCTGTGTCGTTTGGTTGGGCAAGGTTCTGCGAAGTGCGTAACATCGCAACAGGGAAATCTATAGAGGTTGGCAGCCATTTTGGATATATAAAGTCTGCTAATTTTACGCCAGATGGAACAAGAGTTGTGGTTCTTGACCATGGTCACCAAGGACGCTATGAGGTAAATGTTTCTAGAAGCGTATCGGCCCGTTAAAGGATGTTGCAAGACATGTTAGAGAAGTTGTATCAGATTCACACCAGAGTACACTTTTACTGAAGTATTTATGCAAAATGTAAAGTTTAAATGTAAATAATTTTGAAAAAGAAAGTACTGTTGGATATTTTTAAGGAATAATACATGACATCCAAACCTTATATTAAATATGTGCTTAAGTTTAAGTTTTGCGAATGTTTTTAAGTGAAACGGTACGCACGGTCTTGGTTTTGTTCTCTTTTCTAATGGTAAAGTATTTTTTTAATGGACGCTCTTAACTGACAATGTGCTCATTATGGTACAGTTTGGTTATGAGGAAGAAATAAGATAAAACAAGAGACCCTCCATTTATTGAAGTTCGATTATGAATTCCCCTCGAATCCGTTCCTGGAACCTCCCAGTACTAATCAATAAGGGTAAAGTTTCTTTCGCAATGAAACAAAGGGGGCCTTTGATGGGGCTTGAACCCACGACCGATACATACACTGTATATTAGTCTACAGTATGAGTTGATGGATAAAATTAGAGGATGATTCATAGCAATGTTGTATACGTTTGGTACCTGTACGAGTTGCCTGGAGTCCGATGATAATTTTGTCATGTTTCATTGTAGGCATCAATATGTTATTAGAAAGAAGAAACAAATGATGGACCGTTATAGCTCGTGGCTTGTGTTGTTTTTGTCCAACTGTGTCAATCTTCAGACAACTTGGTACAAATTGAAGGAAAGAAAGAAACACTCAAACAAACCACTGCCATAATCACTAACCTCTTACACGTTCAAACAAACATGCAATACACGTCCGTGGTTTTCAAATTGGCATTTTTTGTATTCAGGTTTACGCTTTTGAAAAGGCAACCTGTAAAGTGTACGACGTGTATTCAGGCGAACGTTTGAGTACGCTGAACATCGAGAAAGAGGCCTTAACATTGACTGCAAGTATAACTGCAAATGAAAGTAGACAAGAGGTCAAACCAAGCGATCAAACGTTCGCTGAAAACAATACGAAACTAAGAACAAATGTTGACGGACCTGTTGCAGTTGATTGTACACGGAATTTCATAGTTGTAGGTGAGTAAAAAAGGATGACTTAACAAAAAGCGTGTGAAACAGATTAGTTATTTTGTGTATTATGTATTATGTTTGTTGTTAGTTGTTTTATAATGCAATAAATGTATGTTATGCTATATTGTGCTATATTATGTTATGTTAATTTATGTAATGCTATGTTATTATATGTTGCATTACGTTAAGTTATGAATTATGCTACACGTTACTCGTTAATTCAACATATCTTACTATTGTTAATGTAATCAAGCAACGAGACTTGCGTGAGTTGATTGCAACTAATATCCATCGACTTCGTTTAACCTGCGACAAACGCACAAAACGAAACGTAGTCGATTGCCATGTCAATGTTACTACACAATTGAAACTTACAACATGTCAATTTATTCTGGGTTACTCCACTCAAAGAAGAACATTAATGTGTACACTATAATGTTTAACTGACAAAAAGCAAATGCGTTGATAAATCGAGAACACAATGGTGAGTATCAACTGCTTCAGGTTAGATATGGCTTATTTATTAAATCTTAATTGAAAGTAATTTCATAATACTCATTATAAGAACAGTTTTGCTGTCGATTCGACGACCCTTGTACAGGTATAGTGAATGCACTGGTTCATTTCAGGCACCCACAACGGTTATATAGTCTGCTTTGATGCTACAACCTACAAGCAAGTGACGCATACCTTTTGGAAAACAGATATATCAACAGTCACGTGTTCTCTCATTCACGACCATGTGGTAGTGACGTCCGGTGAAAGTGCGATGCTTTTCAAAATGAGGTAAAGTAACAAAACTTTGATTGTTTTCATTTTGTTATAATTCCATATTGATGATATCTATTTTATTTCTTGCAAACACGTTTTTAAACTCAACATAACGTTACCTAACATAACGTTACCTAACATAACGTTACCTAACATAACGTTACATAACATAACGTTTATTAAGAACAAAAGCACATACGGCTCATCACCTATAACTGCTTAGTATATAACGACACAACCTACAAGAACATTTATTATACTGCAATATTTTTTCCGTGATTTCCATTGGACAGTCTTGCCGTGTATAATGTTTAATTTGTTTATATACACGGCTTTTTCTTCTATATATGAGCACTCCCCGTATAGAGTCTCGCCGCTTCGATAAATAAAACGCCGTGTTCGGTTGAAAAACAGAAACAAACATAACTGTAATGAGCACTGTGTCATTAAAAAGTTAAACTGTCAACTGGCTCTTGTTTTGTTTTCAATCCGGATCTTAATCGACTATAAATACCAAAAGTTTAATCGGTCGTACTTTTTTGGCGTTCTGGTTGATACGTTGTGCTCAAAAGTTAAACACATGTTGGTCCAGTATGGGTTCGGGTACGCATGGGTAGCAAACGAAGTTGGTAACGAGAAAGTATTCCTCGCAATATTCAAACAACGCCTTAAAGATTGCTCAAGTTATGTCAGAAAATGATAAGTGTAGCATTGTGTGTATCGCAAAGTATTTGTACAATGTATTTGAATTGAGAAATATACATATCTGAGTAAAACCTTCCATTCAGTATTTACATTATGTTCTTCTAAGCTCATGGAATGTTCAAAGTTGTGTATATGTTGTGTATATAATCTAGAATAACAACGTAATGCTGTCTTGTCGTTTTCGTATACTATACAGTTTTAGGACTTATATATGTGCATAAAACACTTCATGTCTAGTGTGATTTACAATCTACATAGGAATTACTCTTCTCCTGTATATATATACATATATGTATAGGATGTTATTTAGAATGTATTGACTTGAATTATCATATTGTCAGATGAAATACTTATGTCTTACGAATAGCATTACCCTGTGATTTATGTGTATACAATAATTCATCATTAGTAACATTGTCTACAGTATGAATGCACCTATTTATCAAATAAGCAGGAATTATGTGGAATTATGTATATACAAAATGTCTATATAGAATAATGTAACATTGGTACTTCTACTAGCTTAAAGTTGTATGTCATGGTTTGTATTTGACCTGTTAGGTTATACTTTGTACAATGTGTCACCGAGATCCCGTGGCGTCTTAATCGTGAAGACACTGAAGAAATATATTCCACGCATCTTAGTTTATAATCTATTTTAGACAGACATCGCAATATTTTATTTACCCCGCACTAGTTCATACACCGGTATATTGGCTGTCTTCGTGAAATAGAAATTCAATTTTTCAGAACACATACGGATTGGGCGATGCAATATATTAGACACTAAAGAAAGAATGCACACTACACCCACGATCACAATATAACCAAGTATTGAACTTAACTATTTGTTATTTCCAGTGAGACAGATTTAACACCATGCACGGCTATACCGGACTTCGATTCGAAGACCACTGTTTCCCGCTTTTCTCCGAACGCCAAACACATTGCAATTGGGACAAAATCGGGAAGAATTGATTTGTTGAGGTTAAATGGTGATGTAATTTCCCGTGTATGTGATTTCGACAGACACACTTCAGCGGTGAAGAGTATCAGTTTTACTCCTTCCGGTGCCCACATGGTCAGCTGCGCAGATTTCACAGTGAGGCTTTGGTCAATAAACGGAACGTTGAGTGGACATATCGGTGTTTACTTTAGTCCCGTGAACGTCGCTGTATGCCGGGACGAAAGGAGTGTGATAGCCGGTGATACAACAAGCAAGTTACAGACACTTACATTTAACGCATGAGAATAAATGTGCTGATTTAGGGACGCGCATGAGAATAAATGTGCTGATTTAGGGACGCTGAACAACAGCTAACACTAATTCAGTTTCCCGGCTTTAACAATGCGGGTAGCTGTGCCTTCAAGTATTGTCACCTATGTACCGATATGTGAGAAATTAATTATAAATATTATATAGTATATTATTATGTACAGCGTGATTTCGATAACACAGTTTCTAACAGAAACGGACGAGAGGGGATAATTTGACCACACGATATGTTGACCCGCACGTGATTCATCTTAAAAGTTGTATAATATGGTAAAATATTGTGACACTTGGAGAGCTCCAGATAAGAAATGGTCTAATTAGTTTTGTACTACCAGATTTTTATTTCAATTAGTTTTTTACTAACAAAAACATTGTCAATTAGTTTTTTTCTCTCAAAGACCAACCACGATAGGTTGTTTGTCCATGACTTGATTATGTAACTATTAAACTACTGTGAACTTACTTCTCAAACAACACACTACCAACAAGAAACAAATCCAAAGATTCAGTGATGATCGCAGTATTAATCTAAATCTTTCCGACCACGTGCGTTTTTTGAAAAAAATGGCGCTTGCCGTTTGCAAAAATAGGAAGAATCGAGCATGTTTTATTTGTGTCCACATTGAATACAAATTATAGAGATACGTGGCGCGAACAATGATCGACAACTGGTCATCTTCGGTTCTTGCCTAGATATTTATTATTGATGGAGTTGCAGAGTCGGTTTTACTCCGTACACGTTCGCGTTATGTTGACGTTGTTTTCAGACAATAAATCGCTCTCAAAATCGGAACGTTGGTGTTAGTCGCCATTTACTTGAAGATATTGAACGCGTGTAAAATAATTGTCGTGAAAATAGCAATATGACTTTATATTCGTACCCAAACAATTTCGATGCAAATCGTTTTCGGGCACAATCTTTATACGATATAAATCAAATTCTAATTCGTTTTTTTACGATCTAAATTGATTTCAATGAAAACCAATTCGTTTTTTACGAGCAAACGACCCTTATCTGGAGCTCTGCATTGTGGTTGTCGCGTTGTTTGTTGTGTTCGCCTATTCACGCTGCATACGTCGATACGGGGATTCGACGGGCACACCTTACTTTAAATAACATTGATAATTCATTTAATAATGCTGACATCTATCTAATGTTAAGAATACTCCGATCTTTGTTCGTCACTTTCAAAAGAATACAGAATATACACACACACGCGACAAACACTTGCCGTCATATACGCAAGGTATCCAAACTAAAATTAAAAATGTCGTCGCCATTTAAACAACATGCTTTTAAAACCTTTTCACATGTTTTAACGTTGACGTTAAAGTAGCAACCCTTGTATATGAAAGTCTAAAATTCCGAAAATAAAATAAATATGTATATGTATGTATTACACGGAGTTAAAGAGTGTGCGTGGCAATGGTTCGAGTAGAGACGTTAATTGTTGATTATATTTTTACATTTTCCTTAAGCAAATCTTTTGATGTTTTGTCTTATAATGATATAACTGTGTTTTGTTTTGTTTTTACATGCTGTTTTCGTTCATGCATCGCTTTTTGTCTTATATTTGTTTCGCATTGTTCTCAATCTACAATTAGTATGTACTGTGTATAGATACATGTGTATATCATATGTGTACTCGCGTGCACATTGCCTAATGTACATAATAAATAAACTATTAATATAGAATCTTCCATGAGTTTTCATTTAGTATAAACCTTTACGACACGAGTTCAGGGAATGGTATTACGCGAGCATTTAGTGAGCTTTTTAACATTACCGGAACGAGTTTCATTAAAAAAAAGTTTATATTAACATGGCAACGAGCGTAACAATACTTTTATCACGTGACTTTTCAGAGCAAACGGACCCGCCACTAGACACGCTTTCCACAATGCTCTCGCATCTCACGTTTCGGGTTATATAATAGATACCATACGAGTTTTTCTTCCAAAGTGTCCTCATACAACCGTTAGAAGCCACTTTTAGTGCGGGCGAACTACACATTGTGGCGAGGATACCTTTGTTGTTCGTCCGCTCAAAATCTGCTTCTAACGGTTGTACGAAAAACCCCGAAGCACCAGATTCGATATTTACATGTAACCTATAAGCATTAAGAGTACTTTCGTTAAGTTTCTTTGTTTTGCTTTGGTTACTCTAAACTAACGTTTAACATTAGTATGACCTTCATTCGCCATGATTGTCGCCTATGAAAATGTGCACGTGCAAATTTCGCCCATGTTTTCTGCATAGATGTTTTGATAACACAGTACTGTTAAAACAGTCCGCTTACAGAAATAGAGGAGTGTTTTAGGCAGATAGTGTGACGTGTCGTCGTATAAACACCATTGAACGCAAGATGTGTCATGTAATAAGACACTCAATCACGATGGCATAATTCGACGAAGACGACACTGTATACTGTCGTGTTATGTTGTCTTTATTGCTATTAGTTCTTGGAGTTCGTAGTTTTAATCCAGTCAAGCTTCATTAGCTCACACACCACCTAGTATACACACACATGAAATAGACGGTTACAAATGATCACAAGCCATCCTTAAACGCTCACGTTGTTTACTGACACACACACACACACACGTACGCACGCACGCACACACACACACGCAAACACGCACACACACACACACACACACACACACACACACACACACACACACACACACACACACACACCCACAACCACACACACACACACACACACACACCCACACACACA
>ENA-OREC01001959-OREC01001959.1-marine-metagenome-genome-assembly--contig:-NODE-1959-length-10950-cov-14.179527_pt1 | contig 10950 bp, 7 predicted proteins | sample MGYA00248626_ERZ508543 | MGnify/ENA primary metagenome ERZ508543 (study PRJEB26211, sample SAMN05518279) | marine metagenome | isolation source: Puget Sound, Washington, USA | host: Bankia setacea... | reverse complement strand
TCTTGTCAAATCGCATTACATAAGTAATATATATATATATTCCTGTCGCTTTAAGCCCCCCATATATATATATATATAGATGTCGCCTTGAATTATATAAAGATGGGGGATATATTTGTAAAATGTAAAATATCTCGATACTACATGTAATGAGGGTCGCGATTAGAGGGTTTTCAATATCAATTAATGTGTAATCATTCAGGCTGTTCTCATGCAACAGTGAAATAAATCCTGGAGGGACATCTAGTGTCTTATAATTCCCTGATCTCCCAGCCGCTTGCCTCCATAGCTTGCCCCCCATATACCGCAAGACGAGAGATGGATTCAACTGTGAGAAATATAAATATACTGGTACATACCAAAAGAGACCAAAAAAACGTATCAAAAGAGACCAAAAAACTGTCCATGGCTGAGAGGTTATACCGAGGTTACGGCTTTATGGCTTTACACTTCCAATACAGAAAAGGTTATGAAGTGAAAAAATTTAAATCAATAAACCAATGAATACAGTCCATTGATTAGTTTCTGATTCCTGACATTGAAAGCATGCAGATTATGATGATGTTTTTTTCTCTTTTTCATTTTTCTTTTCTATTTCTTCTTTTATTCTTTCTTTGCAAGCAATGGTATGTTTTGAGTGAATGACAAGAATAAAGGTGAATGGACATGGAACTAAGTTGATGTAACGCTGGCTTTATAAACAACATAGAAAACATTCTCATCATGGCCGGTACAAAAGGATTCGGCCTCAGTGGTTTATAAGACTCGGGGGACAAATGTGAAAGTGTTCTATCTGCTTCTTTATTCAATAGCACTTAGAGCCCTATAGCTTTCAGCCCCTTAAATTAGTGTACACCAGAATGATCAAAGTTATATTTTTCGTTAAAGTCATTCTAGATACAATTTCCATAGTCGATATATTACAAATAATACTATAATACACTTTCTATAGCTCGTATTAAATTTTGGTTTATAAAGGTTGAGAAATAGCACATGCTTTCAGATGTTTATTTTCTTCACTTCATTGATTTTAAAGAACCATCAATTTGCAATTAAAATTTACTTGCAATTGTTTATTACAATGCATGATTTGTAAAAGTTAAATAAAGATGAAGCAATGACGTTTTTTGAGACAATTTTGCAATGATCAGGAGATTTTAAATAGCCAAGATACTTATTAGTGAAAGGCTGAATATGAAAGTGTTTTGTCTGCTTCATGATTTAATAGCACATTAAAGGTTTTTCACTTTCACCCTCTCAAGGTGACATTTTACTCATAGTTGAAAGTTTTGAACTCATATTTAACCATATCTTTGGTGCTATGAACTTCATGTTACCCCCAGGAATCTCTGCCTCTCTCTCAGACTTCACATATTGGCTATTCTCCAGTGTTTATTAGGTGTTTGCATGCTAGATGATGGAATGCAGTTGACTTTAAATAGACAGTGGTTGGCTTTCTTAATACTTTGTTTATTGAGCATACTGAATTTGGTAATTGTTTGACCAATGTTTACGGCCTTTATTGTAGTGATGTAGTTGTGAGAGAGGCATAGTGAGATTTTTACATGGAAAAACGTAAGAAGGGAGGAAGGAACGGCTAGGAAATACATGGAAACTCATTGAGGAAAGAAAGATGCTTCAGGCAAAATGCGAACTTTAGACTAGCTTTGACTAGTGACAAAATAGAAAAGGTTAAGTCAAAACTACAATAGCTCAGAAGAATATTTTTGGAGAAAGTTTTTGGATTAGAATTAAGTTAATTAGAAAAATTATTTTAGGTTTATATGGTCACTGTTTTATTCACTTCCTCAATGTAATGTAAACATTGAAGGGTGGATGGGAAATAGCTGTATGTGCTGTTAAATGAGAATGTCAGATAGAGCATTGTTGCTTTCACCTCTCACTAATTATATAACTATTATTACTACTGTTTTATTTCTGTTTACTAGAATTTCAAGATATATGAAATTTAACCAGAATGTTGAGGGGGGAATCAAGACATAACTGTTCAAAGTGTTCTGTTGTTTTGTTTTCTGTTGCGTTTTCTCTTCCTCAATAGAATAAATGTGTAAATGTAGCCATTATATTCTGTTTCCATGACAATAAATACTTTTAAAATGACAAGATATTGCGTAAGAATAGAACACAGTTTGCATGTTATATTGCTTGCTGTATTATTGTATGGGTTTGAATTACAGTGTTGTTGGCTTGTTTTATTACCTTGATTGTTGAATATTGCCAAGAATTACAAAGCTGGTATCTGATATGAACATGGATGTAAATTTTCCTTCCCATACAAAGAGAGCTATAACCATTTATGTAGATTTTTTTAGGGCTGCCAATATCAGAAAAGGAGTAAATCTATACAAAAGCAAAGTGGGGGTGTTTTGACGTCGATGTCTCAGATTGTGTAGCCGAATTCTTGCCCCCACCCCCCCCCCCCCCCCCACCTCTTACAATGGTTAGAACAGTAATACAAAAGTGGCGGGGGAATGGAGAGAGAGAGCCTTTGGTGTGTTTATTGACATGTTCTGCTGTCTGTTATTCTCTATAATTCAATAGATAGATAGATAGAGTAATTATTCAGGAAATGAACAAGATTAGTTACAAGGATGACCATAGAAAGAAGTGGAGAGTAAGAACTGCAGTCGACTGCCCCATACAATGCTATACAAAACTGAACACTGATGCTGTAAACTCAAATATTATCCATAGGCAAGAAGTTTAAATGACAACTACTTTCATATTTGTTTTAGTTCACAGTGAATTGTTGATTTCCAAAGTATTACACTCTTGTCCATCATTTGAAACTGATACTAGTACAAGAAGTAGCCAGTGAAAGTTTGTATAAGCAGGTCCATCCAATCAGCTTACAGTATTGCAGAATGATGACATATCACATTAGATATTGCAATCAATAAACAACATTACATAGATGACATAAATTTTTGGGAGTTTGTATGTTGTTAACCTCAATATTTATGACCATAAACTATGATCTGCTACACACAGCATTCTTGACCATAAATAGCGACTTAATCTTACACATGATTCCAAGAAATTCACATTCAACTTCTCATTTGACTGCTATTAAAGTTAGGGGAGAAGAATAATTTGCAATGTCACTAGTCAGCTTTAGGAGTGAATTTTCTTGAGGAGATTCATATTGAGAATGGTTTCAATAATCTGCTTTTTGTTGAGGAAATTGAGTTTCAGTACAGTGATTTCAGACGTTGTGTCATGTTGTGTTTGGATGGCTGTCCCTGTAAATTGTCAGTTTTATTAGAACATGTCGAGCAGTGAAAGCGAGAGGGTTTGAACTGCTATTCAATTATGCAGTAGATAGGGCAGTTTTCGCATTCACGAGCCTCGATTAATTTATTATTGTAAAGTACAGGGTTTTAAAGTCAGTGCAGTTTTCTCAGGACGTGCTAGTAGTCGGTAACCATGAATTATTCACAAAAGTAAAGCTCTTATATGAACACATGCCTCGGGAAAGGAACACTTTTTTTCACAGTCTGTTTCTGTTCTCTGTGAATTCTCTGCCTCTTAAAACATGAACGCGACCAGGACAAGCGTGTTGGAAAGAAGTATGGATTGAAAAGTTAACTTGACATGCTCACGTTCATTCTCTTAGACTTACAACCAAATACGTGGCACCCAGTTTGGCACAGAGAGAACCAAAGTAGCAGCTAATTATTTGTAGTTTTAAGTAAAGCTTAGGTTGCTGGATTAGTAAACAATTAAGTTGTCTGTACCTTCCTTTTACTGGATTTAGTGTTATTTTGTATAAAAACGTAAAACCTCTCTGGATACTTGATTGTTATAATAAATTTCAACACCTCAATGTCTACTTTAATTATTGGAAAGATAAATATTAATTGATTGTGAACTTTTTAGTAGAGAAATATGGGCTTTGAAAATATCAAATTTAAGAAGGTTTTGACGAAGTTTGCCTTAATTTAAGTTATGATTGAACGTACCAAAAGTTAACAATTTTGTTTGTAAGGTAAATAATCGCAATTATAGAAAAAAATGCCTTTGCGAAATAGAATCAACTGCCTTGAGGTTCGGGCGCAACAATTCTCCAAATTTATTACTAACCTTATCTGGGCAGCTACTGTAACGTGACAATTATGTAGTGAAGTTTAACAATGAAATTCCAAGAATCGCCCTTAAGTTATGGTGAGATGCTGTCATGTGTTGTTCGCTTATCGAGAATCATAAGACGGAGTCAGACATTGAAATCCGCCGATAATTTTCTAGAGGGCCAAGTTTTTTGTAGATAAAACAATGCTTCAGTTCTTACTATAAAATGCTGTAAATAGAGAAAACTGACTGCAGAGTATTAAAACTTTATATACAAAATATTGATCGTTGGATAGATAAAAGAGAGAAAATGTTATGGAGATATGTATGAAAGTATAGTAATTTTATGGCACAGAAATGATTGTTACAACGACTGATCTAATGTTCCCTTTTATGACACCAGGTGTTTTAAGGAATAATGGTATGTTATACAAAAAAAAGAAAACTAGTAAAACACATACAGCAAATCGTTTTCCAATACTATACATGTTTGTCATCAGGGCAGGGGAATGTATGGTAAATTATGTACATTTTCTGGTGTCATTGTTTGAGAAGTATGTACATAGTAGCATTAATACTGTATGTTTGTAATGTATGAAAACGACTGTTCGAAAAGTATGTTTGAACAGTATGAAATTGTATATGTATCATTTATTTCCTTTAAAATTGCTCATTCTGTGTTTGTGTGTTACATATTTTTGTATTTTCAGATCACCAAACCAGCCAGACAACCTTCTCCACCATGCACCATTACACTTGCTACAACAAACTTTTGTAATAAACTGGTTTTAACGAACGATTAGAACAAAAGTGTTTATGGCTTCCATATATTATTGAAATGTTATGTTATGACTGGATTTGGGATAGTGAACAATATACTTATGTCTTGTCTTTTGTCTGTTTCCAGGAAATGAAAGTAAATTGGGCCACGTCACCTAGCAACCAACCAAAACAAGACACAAGCAGTAAGTCAAAATGATTTATCTCAGTTTTCTTTACAATTAACGACAAGATAAACCCTGACTATGACTGAAATTCTGTCACAACTGAGTTTTGATTCTCTCCGTTTGATATTATATGTTTCAAATATCTTGCTAGCTCTAATGTGGTTTTGGATTACTCATAGTTTTTAAATAGCTTTATAATATACCATCATATATTCATCCCAATGCAATCTAAAGACACCCAACCTTATGTTTAACCACAAAATCTGAAGGTCAATGCCTAGTTATCAGTTAGAAAAGAAAGGATCAGGTTTTTGTGCTCTAGGCTTTGAAACCATTCAATAAAACTTCTCATTGATTTCTGCTTTCATTTTGATTGTCACATAAGCTTTAGATTGATTTTTTGTTGTGACTTGCGATTGACACATGCACAAAGTGTTTAATGACTGATTGAAACAGCGATGAGACAGTGGTTTTCATTGCTTGTGCATGTTGCTAGGGCCATGTCTTGTCGGGTTTGAAAAGTAAAGCTTATCACTAGGAAACAATAAATTCTCTCAGATTCCTATCACAGTCTCCAAGGTGTTTATGGGATTCTAAAAAAAAGTTTACGGAGAGAGAGAGAGAAAAATGTCAGAATTTTATGAGTGTTTGCTGTGTTTGTGGTTCCATGACTGTTGCTGCCTGGGTTCTGACTCGTGTCATGTGACCCTGTGTTTTGTTGTTGTTTAAAGTCCCTGTCACTCGCACCATTTAGTTCCCACCTGATTTATACCCAAGTTATAGAAAACAGCCGGCCTATGGGTTAATAGAAGAGCCATTATGGGTGATAGGTAATGATCTTTGTGTTAATGAAACATGTCCTATGCTTCAACCTTCAAAGGACGTTTACTGGGCGAGTTTGATATTTAATGAAGTTACCAATCGCTATCATAGCCATCTCTTGCAACATCAGTTTAAAGTTTACACAACGATTAGATTTATTGTCCTGATGTGTCGATTTACCTTTGTTTTCAGTAGGCAACAAAACAACTAAGGTTGGACAGTGTAACAATAAAAATTCTGTTCTGTAACGATGTATTGCAGTAGATCCAATCAAGCATTGAAAGTGAATATGTTATAATAGGTTAGAAAAATGTCTTTTGAGAATGAGGTATTCCATATATAGCATTAGAAGCAATACAGTAGCTCATGTGTCTTTTTTCTCTTTGCTCGTTTCTTAGGGAAAAAACCCTTAACAATTGGCCTAGTTTACCAAGTCATGTGACCATTGTAGCAATAAAGCAATATATCTGACAAACTAAGCATGTAAATATAGAGGAAACAATTCAGTTTAGGACTGAAATAGGTCAGGTCATATTTTGTTTTCATATTTTAAGCCTATTAAGGTCAAGTGATGTTGTCATGGAAGCAAATGGAGTAATATTTCATTCTTAATGTTGAATGTGCTGGCCCCGGGAATAATTGCTTTTCTTTTTTTTCATTTGTGTTTTAGTGGTGAAGCTAACATGATAAAATATGAGAACCAACATAACAAATGGCATATGGATTTATTATGTTTGGTTTGTTGATATGAATGTTTCTTTTTAATGATGTTTGTTAAATGATTTTTTAATAAAACTTTCATGAAATATTCAGGAATGAATGCAAAAGGGTTCTATCTGCTTATTTATTGAATAGCACTTACAACCATATTGCTTTCACACTTCGGTATGGAAATGTTGTGAATCCTTGAAGAAATGTGTGCAGCCTTTTAAAACATCTGTCTTCTTTCTATTTTCAGAACATTTCCACATATTTGTTGGAGATTTAAGTCCAGATATAGAAACACATCAACTAAAAGGTGCCTTCCAAGTGTTTGGTGAAATTTCGTAAGTATTCCGTTCTGTGCCCTTTTCTATTTACCATCTACCATAGCTTCTATATGTATACAAAGAAGATATGAGCCAGAAGACTGAGATTTGGGGATGGCAATTTTCTATAAACAGTTTCTCAAAGTTGTCATTCTCAACATTTGTAAGGGAAGATAAATTTGTAAACTACTTTAGAATGGTGTCTTATATAGGCAATTCTCATTATGTTTTATATAAGGTTGGAATTTCTATTTTCTATTTTCAACTGTAACCAAAAGGGTCTTGAATTTATTTCTGTTTTGGTTGAGGTTTTGTTTACATTTTTGCTTGCCTTCATAGTAAAGTTTGTTTCCAGTTTACACAGCCCACAAGACAAATCTGAGAATGAAGTTAATGAGACGAGGGGGTGGTGCCTCTTTAGACTTGTTTACCAAAAATTACAAAACGGTTTAGTGATAGTAATTATGGAAGGTTTAATTATGGAAGGTTATAATTAAAAACATGGAGACCTTTAAGTATAGATGGGAGGGGTGGGTGGGAGGAGATGGAAGGAAAGGAGGGGAGAATGTAGAGGCTCAATTGTTAAGGAAAGAGGTGGGGGGGGCATGGCACCGGTCATTCAATTTCAATTTAGATAATTCTGATATTGTTGATAGTAGCAGTCATAATGGATGAGGTTTTCAGTCAGCTAGTGTCAGTGACTTCCACTTTCTCTACCCTTCTCTCTAGGTAACAATGGATAGATAAACACCCTCACAGACAACAAACAATTAACACTCACATTTCACATGGCAGTGGATAGGAAATGGGTGACAAATTGTGTTATTGTTACTTGGTGGGTCTTTGTCACTTGTAGGATTGTAGGAACAAACAAATTAGAAACATGCATTTTCACACATACTGGACATTTTAAAACAACTGGTCCACTAAGGTTACTGTTAGTTTGTGTAACCATGACAATCAATGCTTATATAGGGTTCACAACTTTAAGATGACATGTATATACCTAAAAATTACCTTCAATACTAAATACTTCAGCGCAAAGATTTTGAATGCCGCAATTTTCTGTTCCTTCCATGCTAAACAATGTAGGTAACTGTAATTTTATATGCCATTTTGAAGAGAAGAAATCCAACCTGTAACCATGTATACATTTTGCTTGGTTGTGGCATTTCCTTCATTTGTACAAAGTCTGATGTCTGATATATATAAATGCTACCTTTACTCTATCCCTTCCTGACCCATATTGTATCCAGATTGGATAATATATATGTTTCTTAACCTTGTAAATATATGGGTAAAATATGCACGCCTACAGACCTAATTACTAAGTGGCGCGAGACGAGGTTCAGACGTTCATGCTTTATGCCGTGTGCTATTTTGGAGAGCCATTGGAGGGAGCATGAGGACGGCATTTCTGTTAGGAGGGCTATATTTACTGTTATTACATGATGCACTTTTGGCCCAGGGCATAAAGCCATGCATATCTACTAGGCCTAATATCTACCAACTGGTTAAACAACCGTATTTTTGCCTTAACAAGCGATGGGGGAGAAAAGGAGAAATATTTGTGAGTATTTCTCTGGGGAGCCGTCTGTTACCTATTACGTCCATCAACGTTGAGACGGTTATTGTATATTTGATTCGTTGGGGTGCTCCATTGGTATCATTAAGCATCAAGAGTTTGATCCCATGAGTACATTATGGGTGCTTAGATGCTACAGAACAGTGAATAGACGTGAAACTTTAATGAGACACAGTCGCTTTTATGATTGGTCATGTTGTATATGACGTGCTGCAGCTAGCGTCACCATAGATCAATGCTTGGCTTACCTAACTTGGCACATCCCGCGAAAAACTAATTGTGGACGAAACTGTTACATACCCGAATCAACACAAGGCTCTCAGGGAATGAGACATATGCTCAACTAATTCTTTTACCATATGGCTCGACTTGGTACTCTGGAAAACCAGAAAAACATTGTTGCTGTTCAAGATACACCTGAAGGCTTCTGTACAAGACTTCCTGGTAGATGGACCTAGGTCTAGTTTGATATGTTTTACTTGGTCAATTTGATATGACTGAAATTGACCTTTCTATTAATAATCATAGGTGCACCTTTTGTTCCTAAGTAAAGTATACTTTTACTAAGGTTCCCAGGAAGGACTGATATCTCACCTAGGTAGATAAACTGACCAATGGTAGAGCAGTATACCATACTTAGATACAATTAGTTCACCTAGAAGGATTGATGAAATGGCCACCTGTTCCACCATTGGTCAGTTAATCATACGTTGGTGAGATATCATTCTTAGGTCACTTTAATGAATAGCTTTCCTAGATAAAACAAAAATCTTCCAAGTTCATATGGACATTACATTAGATGTATATGATCCTTTGAACACTATGGATCCAAAGCTTACTCCAAGGTCATGGTTCTATGTACACTCTTGATTAACGTTGACATCTTGCGGAAGAAAAACTACAGTGACTGGATAGTTTCGCTCTGCTGCTGTTGCGGAAATGTCTGGAACAAATATAGGTGTATAGAAGTAACTGGGGCCTGGAGAAAGAGACAAGGACCTTTGCGCTGGTTTTATAGGTATTATAAAAGTTTAATTCCTTTGGCAAGATGGAGAAAATATTGATTGTTATCGCCCTACAGTCTATGTAATAAGTTTCAAGCGAGGGGATTTTACAGCTTTTATCATGGATGCTGGCTGATGTAATGTGCAAGATGGTTGCAAAGTTGTAAATTCAATTCCACTAGTAGATTTTCAGGATTTTATTCAAATTGGCACCAGCATTCATTTGGCAAGGATGGAAAGTCGGGGAGATGGGAGAGAAAACAAAACAAGATATTAAATATTGGCCGTGCTTGTACTGTAGTATTGACATTTGCAGCTATAACACAATCTTGATAAGGGCAGGCTCGTAAAACACAAATATTTATGCTGCTGGAACCATTACGGCATAAAAAAAATCCAGCATTCATTCATCACATGTTGATAAGATCTCATTACATTCAGACCCTGCAATATTAAACTGTTCATTGAAAACTCATAACCATAAAGAAAATACAGGGTTGGTCAATTCTGTGAAAAAGGCGCTCTGATATGAGACACTTTCCCCGACTTTCTCCCATTCAATGTAACATGGCATATCTCATTTCTCATTGTTCAAGAAAACAAAAACAGTGCACATAAAAAGGTGAATTCATATTTTTTAGAATTGGTAATTGGATTGGTTAGAAATTGAAATTGTTAAAACTATGAACCTTTCTAGTTATGGTTTGATATAGTTGACTTGATATAGAATTGATAACAAAACGAGCCCAGATTTGTCATAGTGCAAGCCCTGATATACAAATAACAGAAATACATATTTGAATTTAAGGTATGAACAATTGGGGTGAACGAGAAAGAGCTTTATCCGCTTTCATATTTAATAGACTTGAACCTATTGCTTTCAACCACTCAAATGTTCTCTTCTCAGCATTTTATAGGTCAAAACGATCCAAGACCACTGATTATTCTAGGGTTGTAGACATAAACAGGACAAAGCGACAGGGAGATGTCTTTGGTCCCTTTGTATTCTGTTGGGTGGACAATGACAATAATTACGGTTGCCAGTCCACTGTTTAGTGTCTATGCTGTGGTGTTGTCAATAGACAGTTCTGGTAGTGCTATTTAGGAGAAGGGTAGTGATGAAAGTAATGAAGTTATCAAACATCGGACACTGGTGATGCTTCTAACCTATGATTCAACAATTTATGTCACGATTCAAGACGTTATGTCACGCAATTGTTAAAAGGTTTGAGTTCTGTTGTGGAGGCATTAACCTAAAACGTTAACCACATTATAAGTGATGGTGAACAAGTTTTGGGTTTCTTTTCAGGTGTAGATAACTTCAATGTTGGACACTGGTTATGCTAAGCCATCGTACCACAATTTATGCAGCAATTCAGGGATTTATATCACAGTAGTAAAAGGGTTCCATTCATTGAGGTGTAAAACTGAACAGGTCAGCATTGTAAGTGACTGGGGACATTTGGAACATTCCC
>ENA-OREC01001958-OREC01001958.1-marine-metagenome-genome-assembly--contig:-NODE-1958-length-10952-cov-11.605517_pt1 | contig 10952 bp, 5 predicted proteins | sample MGYA00248626_ERZ508543 | MGnify/ENA primary metagenome ERZ508543 (study PRJEB26211, sample SAMN05518279) | marine metagenome | isolation source: Puget Sound, Washington, USA | host: Bankia setacea... | reverse complement strand
TAACGTCTTTGGTATGACGCTGTCCTTGACTGGGGATTGAACCCGGGACCTCCCGCACTCGAAGCCAGCACTCTACCGCTAGGCTATAGAGGAGGCGGTATGTAACTGAAGTGAACAATACGATCTATTTTCCGACTGCATTATGGATACTTGAACACTCGAAAGCATTAGCAGTTCACCGGTTTGCTACTCGTAACAGTAGATATAAAATGCTTACCAATCACAGTCGGCCTAAAACACAAACACATTTGTTTACAATTTTAAACATAAAGGGAGTATGTTCCAAAGAATTTTCATAAATTGCTGAATCAACATAATACCGAGTCAGCATGTATATACAAGCCGTAACTAAAGGGATCAATATGAACGTTGAACATATTTAACCAACTTTATTAGATGTATACTTGAACACCCGGGACCATTATTTATGGTCAATAAATGGTTATAACAATGTAGCAGTAGATGTAACGTGCTTATTAACCCAAATCATCATCTTAAACAAAAGTATTTACGTGTTTTAAGAACCAAACAATTGTGTGTCAAAGAGTGTCCATAAATTGCTGAATCAGCATAATATTTCATGATATCTTTCAACATTTCACAATCGAACTGAACTAAATGTGAGGGCCTTATGAAAGATCGACTTAATGTCAAATAAGACCCCTCGTTAAATATCGTCAGCACCAAAATCAAAAATATAAATAGGATAATCCACAACATTTGGTTAATATCTTACTCTATTTCTCGTTGAAGACATTTGATTTTGATGAGAGCCATGTCCAGTTGATGTCTGGCCTTCCAAATGCTCATCTCACATATAGGATCTCTACACTTGTGCTTCCTTTGTATATCTATTGCCTCGAATACGGATTGTTCGAATGTTAGCGATTTACCCATACTCTGAAAATATACAATCACAATGTGAAGATATAGTGAAACATTTCTTTTAATACCACTATACTTATTCTAGTAGGGTGATAAAGACGTGTGTTAAGATGCTGAGAAAGCCGTTAATACGTGTTTCTATAAATACAGATGATTTTATGGATGATTTTATTTTCACATTTAATATACCGAATATTTCTAAATTCTGAGAAGCTAACCACATCGTGCTGACGTGATTTATTGGTAATTACGCACATAATTCCTCTCCGCAATTAAATGCTATTATTTGTAACATAAGACATATGCTTATATCAGAAGAATATCAAACGTCGGGGTGTCAGCATGTTTAAATACGTCCAAATTGCTTCTACCTAAAATGTGAGATAAAATAGTGTATTTTTTTAAATATTTGTTTTACAATTTGGTTCGCTTTTCAGGTTCTTTTTTGTGGAAAAGTTTGATAAGTATAAGATCAATGGTATAGCACATGAAAATAAAATAAAATCTCCCTATCGTTGAGTCCGTACACTATAGGTTTTCTTTCTACGTAGATAACACAGTCAGGTAAATGATGTGAACAGATGATATTATACACTCATATAAGTGTTGGTTTTGATGAACAAGATGTAAAACCGCATCCCTTCGCATAGTTCAATTAACACGTATTTACACACCAATGACAATCCAGGCAAACGAAAACGTATACATACCACGTGGTTCTTAACTGAACATTGTATATTTATAAGATTCATCTTACAAATTGTAAATAAATAAACATGCATACTGTTGTGTGAAAACTGAACAAAACAAGCTAGGCCGAATTGATAAGCCAGTATAAACTCAACTTGAAAATCTGGACAACAAAACACTATTAGTTAGATTTCCAAGGTAATCTTTGAATAAGAACGCACACTTACCAGGCTAACAAGCGCACAGCAACCACACTTATCGTATTTCTTTAAACACTTCCTCCCCGATTTAAAGTATAAATGTTCTAATATCAACAACACCACCCCCAGGGCAACACCAGCAGCTAGTAAAATGAATGCACTTATAAAGTTTAATATTCCTATTTTGTTGCTACTTTTCTTGTCCTTTTTATCCATCTTGGCGTGACATGCACCAGATAACCAGAACTCTTGCAGCCTCTCTATATCACCTGTAATGATATAAAGTCAAAACGTTAAACTATATAAGTATATTGGTATCTGTTTACTCCTTTCTTTATCATACTTAACATGTTAACTATTTCTTCAACTTGAGTAACTTATTTTTGTGGAATTGGGTACTTACTAACTCAATTGTTATATGCAATTGGTATTGGCTGTTTTAAATTGGTACTTTGAAGTTACACACTTGTCTCCCTATTTTCCCACACATCATCAATGTTCCAGTCGCGTTTTCATAGATTTGTTTGCTTGTTGGAAAACAAATAATATTTTTTGCATTCCCCTATCGAAACATGTCACAAATTGTCACGTCTATCAAACTTTGTCACCAATTGTCACGTCTTTCAAACTTTGTCACCAATTGTAACGTCTATCAAACTTTGTCACCAATTGTCACGTCTATCAAACTTTGTCACACATTGTCACGTCTATCAAAATTTGTCACCAATTGAAACGTTTTGTTATATACACACCTATGCTCAAGATTATGATTTTGAGTGGAATAACATTTGTTTTGTATACTGCATTGGTCAGTAAAGAGATATATTATGTATGTATGATCAATTCTATGAATAAACCAATTTTACTAGGCATCGTAATATGATCAATTCAATTTACGAACTATAAAATATTCATATACGGTTAAATGTTTCGAGCGATCTGGACATTCATCTATAGTGGTTTGTCAATTATATTGTAAGAACGGCATATTGTGACGATTTAAGGTCAATAACGTATCATCCGATATGCCAAAGAAAGAGCCATTTATGAACTTAAAAAACACATGCTTTTTTACTCGGATATAACTATCATTGAACCTAAGTTTACTGTCACAAGGTAGGTACAAGTATCTCACCTGAATGCTGCATATTTAGAATGATTGTATCAACTTCATCTCTTAAAGGCGAACCTCTTGGCATGCCAACACCGTATCCCGACATGGCATACCACCGTCCAACAGTAAGTACTGAGCATGTATCATCATTGCCCGCCATGTAGTCTAACACATTGGCATCGTAGATAAAGGCGTAAATAGAACTGTAAGGGCAATATACGATTTAATTACCTAATAATCAAACTGCAAGTATCATGCTTGACAATTCTATCTAACTAAGTAAAACTGTGGATTACGAGTTATTTAGACTCACGTCCGTTAGATTAGCATGTCCTCCAACCAAAGGTCACATCCAATCGAGGACGGGACTATTTACACAATGAGCAAGCATATTATCTTGTCATAGTGGCCATGGTAACAGTGACCTGTGTTCTAAAAGTCAATATGAACTATCCGCTTATTAGGAAATACGCAGAGATAAATGGAAACTGTTTCGGTTAAATAAAACATGTTGCAAATTAAACTAAAAAGAAATTCAAATATTTGCTCACTTTGCCAGAATGTTGATATGAGATACCAGCTTCATGCAATCAAGTACTTAATCTGCTTCTATCGTAAGCTCAAGTTTGTCAAGCTTTTATCTTGTAGCTGCAGTTATATCACTTTACACGTCAAAGATCAATCTAATACCAGTGCATGTGTGTGTTTATGACCGTATAGCGTGAGGTTAATTGAGAAGGAACACTGCGATGCATGTTATGGTGAGATTGTGAACACTGTTAGAGTTTAGGAAAGGTTCAAGTCAATTACATAATCAAAGTGCCGTGGGTACTTTAAGACGAGTCTTGGAACATTTATGGATTTGTTTGTATTTACTATGTTTAGTTATAGGCGTATTAACTGTTATGTAAATATGGATATGCCAAATTATTACAGTGGCAAGACAGCAGCGCACTAATAGATTACCTATCCATTATCCGTTTTCAATTTTTAACAATGGATTAGGTTGCTGGCACTCACTAACACTACTACACACATACGCTACCCATGTTGATAGTGAGTCAGTTAGTTTTCAAAGAATACGCAAACTTGTAATTTGTAATTGAATCTATTTATGTTTTCAAATATGATTGTATTATTTATTTTCAATATTCGGAGCATTTGTCTTGTGTGTGATTGTGTATGTGGATGAGTGAGTGTATGAAAGTGAAAGAGTTTGTAGATTGTGTACATGGTGTATGTGAGTGAATGGAAGGCCACAATGTAAATGAATTGTATTATATTACCTGTAACTGTATAACCTTTTGTGAAACCTTCATAAAATAAAGCTGTTATTAGTACAGGCCTGTACATGTCAGTAAACACACGTGTACTTGTTCAGAACGTGTTTGAGTTCATATACGCTAAACATGTTTTTAGTTTAGTTAGTTTGCTTGAAATCGTATACAATGTAACAAAAAATGTGTCTTTGTTAGGCATGTTGACTCACTTACTTATTTTTCAGATTTTTTCTTGCATCGTCCAATGATCGTTGTCCATATTTATTCATGTATTTGTGCATTCTGGGATATGTAAGTTTAAGGTTCACGTCTGAACTGCTGTCTACTATGGTGGCAAACTTAAAATGGGGTGTCAACTTCGTAGGGTGCACCAACTGAAACGAGGAGAGAAAAGCCAAACTAGAAAGGAAGAGCTCATCGCATGGGAACTCGTGTTCGAGGTTTAACTCTTTCAGCTTGAGATAAGTGATTGTTATGTATACCCTTCAACTTGGAATATAATTGGAAACAACAGAGAAAACATATATTCAAATATTATTTACGTTGAGCATCGCCTTCCATGAGCATAGTCGTTAAAAACCTTTGAAAAAATTAAATCACTCTATACCATTTGCAGATTCCGATGAAATGGAGGATTCAAATTGTGTACTGCCATGTTCCTACAATGTTTAATCTATATTCTGTTAATTTGTATTTAAAACGCGTTCGATATCAAATTTGGTCTTGCTCGCTGAATGCAATGTTATAGCTATCGTTGCCATTCGTATAAATACCCTTATTGCTTCTATTTTCTACGATGCTGTTTGTCAAACTGATTTAATAAGCACATCGTGAATTTCTCTGATTGAAAAACCTTGACCAGAACATAATACTGAATATTTTAACTTTCAACACTCAGGAACATATACTCAAGAACTTACTCTAAAATCTTCTATTCCAGACAAATTATAAAACTCGTCCAACGTGATCATAAAGGCGGCTAGATTAGCTGTGTAACTCGCCAGGAAGACTAGAGCAAATAACGCCCATACGTTGGCTAGGAACCGACTGGACACGCCCCTCGGAACATCTATAGACACCGCCGCTCCAAACAACATCGCCCAGATTAACCAGAAAGAGCGGAATAAAGAAAACTTGTACTCTGAAAAAGGACCCAACGCGGGATATAACACTAACTTGTATGTATTCTCAGAGACTTAAACTTGACCTGTTTTAGATGCTGACATATTCGAAATTTCGATAATGTGTTGGTTGATATGTCGACTTCAAGTAAACATATATCTATATAACATAACGGTACTGTTTCGTACTCAGCTAATTCGCCACTTGTAAAAGTCAACACGGTAGATACATTAGTAGTTTTACACAATTCCATTTGGTACCCACTTATTGATAACAGCATATTAACAATAGTTTTAGTTTGTTGGCCTTGACGACAGAAAGTAGTTTACTGTTATGTACGATAAAATAGTTGAAATGATAACTGATATGATATGGTCTGGACGTCAACAAAATATATGTGTCAACTGTGTCAAATCATATATTGTTGGGGTTTTTTTTCGGAATGTTTTACGGCGTTTAAGTTCGGGTGTTCAATCATGCGTAAAACAAACTATTGCTTGAATGAACTACAAACACTAGTATGTGAATATATAACACAATCTGAATACCCAAAGTTGTATGGCAGAAATAATTGTAAATGTGTGGATATTGTTTTACCTACTGAGGACGTCTTTCCCTGGTCAAGACCTGATGGACTGATCCACTCAAAGATGAAAATGGAAGCCCCGGTAGCATGTACACTGAAGATCAAAATCAGAATCCAAGAGTAGTAGTCATACGGCTCTGAAATATAAGGGCAGTTGTATATAACACTTATAAACAACGTGGACATTAGTAATACGATGAGTTATCTAGTTGAGGTATAACAAGGGAACATTGACATGACACTCTTGAATATAATTACATGGACGACCGAATTAGGTATTACGTGTGTAAATACGAAAGCGAGTCGTACATCATCTCGTGACTAGACTGTATACTCTAACCTAACTACTTCACAATTCAACTGACTGTATAATGAATTCAGGAATATCAGGTTAACGTGTCCATGTTACCTTATCTATACCACTACGTTATTAATATTATTTAAAAACGATAATAGTTCAATTAAATGGTTTTAGTTTAATAGCGAACCTCGTTTATTAACATCAATTGATTGTATCAAAGTTTCCTCAAATCAAAAAACGTTATGATTTCATATAATGTGACGAATACCACTGCACGTACCGAGTCAAATAACGTTATAATTTCATATAATGTAACGAATACCGCCGCACTTACCGAGTCAAATAACGTTATAATTTCATATAATGTAACGAATACCACCGCACTTACCGAGTCAAATAACGTTATGATTGCATATAACGTAACGAATACCATTGCAAGATTTGTTTAAAGAGAATTATTCTGTTAATGTTCCTATTGTTGTGTCATTTCGAGATTGAGTGTTATTGGAGTAGGTTTCAAACTCTTTCAGGCAACACAAATTGTACGAACTTTACAATTATCCATATCACGACGTTATAGTTAAACCATTCTGTTTTTATTACCTCGTTACGTTTGAACAAACACTTAGCAAAATGTCAGAAGGACTGTAGCACAATGTCTAGAACAAATCGACGTGTTAACCGTGTTATTAAATTGGCGTGTTCGACTTGGATCATAAGCGTGGGTTGTTTAGAAGCGTTTAAAACTAGTCATTAAAATATGTTTGTTTTCATTTGAAACTAAAGTAACAAGAGTCGGTGAAACTATAAAACAGTACTATACACTCAAAACGTCCTTCCAGGCTTCCACAACATCGTTTACAGACCATTTGCTACTGTTTTAGCATACTTTCTTTTCTCTTATTTCTAAACCTGACAATATAACATCATTGCTCGGTGAAACCCCCCAAAAAAACCATTTCAACAAGGTTCGAAATTCTCTCAAAAGTTCTGATATTTTACTCAAGGGAACCGTTTGTACTTAACATACACTATGTTCGTAAAGATTTACGTCTGCGTTTGGGATATAAACATAAAAAAAGTTGAGCAGATACAGTTTAAGAAAAATATACGCACGCAATTTGTTTACAAGAGGAACAAGATATGCATTAAAACACAAACACATACAGTTTACTTCAACATGTAGACATTCAAAATATAAGTTTTATGTCTTAATTTCATGGACACATTTGTAGTATATAGAGTTTGTACGTGTTTGGGATGTTTGACTGGCCGTTTGCTCAATCTATTAACAAGAAAAAAGCTACATTATTTGCAACACGCGATTTTGATTAAACTCACCGACTATATTGGGTGTCCTTGAATGTATAGAAACAAAAGTTATATATTGTGAACTAACATACGATATTTAATACACGTGATGTTAGTGAGAATATGGTTCTAATGACCAAGAATGTTACCAAACAATGCACGCGACACGTTTTCATTGAAGTATACATACATTGGTCTTTTTGCATCTTTAAAGAAAATGTAAATATAAGTTGTGAGCTGAATGTTTCATTTTTACCTAGAAATGCATATGGTGAGATTGCGCCTTTTCTTATGGAAACCATGATAGTGATGCCAGATTCCAGGAACGGTGACGTCAGATCTATGACTTCATTACGTACTTGGTTGATCACAAATGACGTCATAATCATATCAGCGTTACCATCGAGGATTTCTTTAACCAAACCGTTCCATTCACCTTCTGCATTCTGAAACAAAGGATTTACATGTCATCAATTATATCCTGTATGAAAGTTGTATACATTTCCTATGATGTAGATCTAAGTTTACACGTTTTGCGTGAAGTAGCTTGGAAAGAATTTACATTTGCGACAACATGGTAAGATAAAACTGTCTAACACTCCGAGGAGATCCGTCAACATATCTCTTTACTCGGAAGTAGATCGTTGCAGAAGCGTTATTTTATGACTGTTCTATACCCTCAATATGCATCCAAACAATGATATAACAGTTATTAGAATTGATTTAATTGCTTGAAGACGTTGAGGGCGCTGTGTACGCTTAATTATACTCTCGACTTGAAGAATAGGTACTCAAGAAAGCGTCTATCAATCTTATTTATTAGCCGGTTTGTTGTTAACTCTTACATTTTTTCTCTGACGCCTTTTCATTATATCTACTCCCCTGGAAACTTAATATGAATGCTATGGTCGTTTTTGTCTACCACCTATACGTCTGTGCTAGTGTTACAGGTGTTGACTAAATATTATGATTTCTGTTGCTTTGTTACCATGGCGACACAAGAGTTACGGTAATGTGGGGTTGTAGATCATCAGAAAAGGTGTTGGGTTTGAAGGTTCAATGCTTAAGAATGGGGAAAATGTGTTTTGTTTTTTCTGTATAATCGCGAGTAAACAGCGGAAGGCGAAGCGTTAAACAGGCCTGACTGCACCACAACTAAGATACACACGAGGCTGTGTTTGTTTGTCAAGTCAAACTGATGATGTTATAGTTTTGATTCAGTCTTAACTTATGTTTCCTATTTGTTTTACATTTTGATAAACACAACGTATACTTGACTTTAATAAAATCAACGTCTTGGTGGCCTATGTGTCGACCTTTCTTTTGCCTGAGAGAGACATGCTGGCACCAGATAAGTTACGTTTGTAAAGAGACTGCATACAACTTTGAAAAAAGACTGAACGTTGTGAGGTTTAATACAAAGGTATAATATGCTGTAACAATATCGGTAGAATTCTATGTGTACTACCTGTAAAGAAAGCACGTATTGGTGGCGATCAGCAAACAGCGTAAGTACTAATAACACGTTTTAACATTTAAAAAAAACTGTCTAGTCTTTAATAACATAACAATGGAACGGCAAGACTCCAGATGCATTTAGCTGTATAATTTCACCCTTACTATCAACACAGGTAGTATGGGATGGGTAGCAGCAAATAAATCCTTCAAATGTGGTAAGCATGTACTTGTAGACTACATTAAGAGGGCTAAAAATATAATTCAATACTCTGCTTATTAACCTGCATGTGATCGACATTTGGTAACTCTTATTTAATGCACGTTGTTGTTCCTGTTTGATATTAGTTGGAAGTGTGTTACTGCAGGGAATGTGTTTTATATGTGCTCGTGAATGCAATTGTCAACAGTATCATCCGCAATGAGACAATACGCCCGGACGTTAGTTCTTGTATTACATTAATATCAGGACCGAGGTCAACATCATCTGGTCAACAAGATCACAGTTTCGTGTCACTGATAATGTCTTATTTCAGACGAGTATGATAGAAATGGATAAGAACCGGAATCTGAAGCGGACAACTGTATCCTCTTTTTTCAACGACAACGCCAAAAAAGATACATACGTCAACGTTGATAACAGAACATGTAATTGATGTGTCCTGACAACAGGTAAGCTTAGATTGACTAGACAAGCACTTATTACACCAAGCAACACCTACCTGAACTCCCCACTGTCCGTCTGGAACTTCGTATATATAAAAGTCAAAGTTCATACGATCTGCAAGTGTCATCAGTATCTCTACACAGAATCCTGTACAACAATAGTCCACCGTTCCATTCTCATTGGTTAGATTCGTTCCTCTAAAATAAAAGACAACAACATCACTTAAACCAGTACTAATTGATTTTCGATTGACCCGTTTGCTTAAGTATTGCTGTTTCATGATTGCTTTGTATGTAATTATTATTGGGCAATAACATATGTTAAAACAAAAAAAAAAGATTTTCGCGTCGGATTTGTTTTCTTCTGTTCTATTCTGATCGATTAAAGCCATTGGTGTAGATACTGTAAACCTTTTCAATAGAAGCTCATTGTAGAAACATATTGAAGCAAGCCTGGCTCCGTGTTCACTAAGCTTTTCAGGTTCAGGATCAAGATCAGGCTTAAGTTTCAAAATGAATAATTTCTGAACTATTTCACATTATCTGTTCAAGAAAACTTGATTTATGTATCCATTGACATGGTAATTGTTGTTTTAGACATAGAATGCATAATATTAAAGTAAATGTTGGAGACAATTAACTATAATAAAGTTGATCCTGTTATTAAGTGGGCTCAAATTTTCACAGCGGTCGCAACTATAAAATTTACCTTTTTTTCCATTAAAAAACATATGGACATAAAAAGGACATATTTGATTAAATACCAACAGTCAATAGTTAAGTAATTAATTATATTAAGTTTCAAAGAAAGTCCATACTAAAAGAATTTCTAGCTTGCGTCTGATCGTGATTCCTTTTCTGAAAAGCTTTGTGAACACGGGGCCAATGCTGGATTTGTTTATATAGAGTTTAGATTTCCAAATCAAACATGGTGTTCTTTTCTCTAGCAAGTGTTATATTGGGAACATTATATGGGCCACTGAATTACAATATAGGTGTTACAGATGAGCACAATAGACACGAGCTATTAACTTACCTTGTAATAACACCATTACCCTAATCTATGTAGTGGGAGATATACTTGAAATTGAATGGTCTCTTTAGATTATGTTTTAAGTGTTTATTATTATTATTATTATTATTATTATTATTATTATTGTTATTATTATTGTTATTATAATTATAATTATTTTATTTATTTTTTATAAAAAAAATTAAAGTAATATTATACTCATATTTGATATTAAAGAAAATGAATGAACGTCTAACAGACAGTTAATATATCAACAAATATACATAATGAACGTAAAAAGACCAAATATATCCCTTCGTACATTTTTGA
>ENA-OREC01001957-OREC01001957.1-marine-metagenome-genome-assembly--contig:-NODE-1957-length-10953-cov-13.430305_pt1 | contig 10953 bp, 3 predicted proteins | sample MGYA00248626_ERZ508543 | MGnify/ENA primary metagenome ERZ508543 (study PRJEB26211, sample SAMN05518279) | marine metagenome | isolation source: Puget Sound, Washington, USA | host: Bankia setacea... | reverse complement strand
GAGGAATAAAAGTTGAAATCACTGACAAATGTAAGTGTCATCTAATTCTTCATGAACATCGTACCAACCTGTAGATGCTAGCACCGATCCAGTGATTCTAGTTTGATTATATTGGTCTCCATCACGTACCCGTCTGTTGGAGTTGTTACACTGGCTGTTACCGTCACCATTGTCGAGGGCATTGTTACTGTTATCTGAAACTGAACACAGGCTGATATAGAATCACTTGAACACAGTTGCACTGATTAGCGGTTTAAATGTTGAAAAAGAGGTACGAACTGGTTGAGCTATGATGACCTCTAGACCTTTCGAGCGACTTCAAACTTTGACTCGGTTAAGTACAAAAGCAAAATCGCAATTTGAAACAAAACATGTTGGTCACTCTCGCAAGCGTATGTTTTCGATGTATTTTGGTTTATTTCACATCTACGTAAAGTGTCAGTAAAATAAAAGATGCCCCAATATGACATTGTTGATATAAATTTAGCCATGCGGTTTTCTTTATGGAGGAAGCTATGTTTGAGTTTATACTGGATAATTTACAGCTTACTTTTAGGGAATTTAAACTGAACGCACCACAATTATGAATAAATTAGCATGGTTCAAGTGATACAGAATTTGATATAATTCAAAGTGTGTTTTGTGTTCATACTAGAGAATTGCACTGAATGTGGGAGATGGAGGTCAAATGAGGTATATATGTCCTCAACGTAGAACAATTCCTTTATATCTACTTAATACTGACCATACTGAGCATATCTTAGCAAATTGTTAGAGCTACCGGTACATGTTGATTGGGTTAAATGAAACCACAATTTGAAAACTTCGAGTGACGGTTTGTTGTGCGGTATCAAGTTAGCTAGACCCTCTATGTCTAGAATGAACGTCTGTTGATGGATCTTTAAAAATATTGATAATAATAGTGTTTTAACGTAGATCCTGTCTACTAGAACATCTTGTTTTTATACTTTTTACATTTACTGAAAATAACTTGAAGAGGGGCAGGAGATTTAAAAACGCTAACATTTTGTAACGGTATTAAAACAACTTGTCTGAGAGATTGCGAAGGAGAAACTAATTCCAACTTGTTAACATATCTAACATAAGTCTACCTTTTGTTGACTGAAGTGTTGTTCCAGCCATCCCCTTCCTGTTATGGTAACACAACGATAGACTCTTCTACGATGAAAGTGTCATGAACAATGTGACTGTTTGATATCCTTTGTCGTCGCTATGGAACCATGACGCGTTGTTTCCGTGACGTTGGTGTGTAACGTAACTATTAACGTCATATTCAAACGTTGTGCATAGGCACACTTTTTCTGAATGAGATATTCTAGTTCAATTAAATGAAATTCAATTTCTTTTTTCCCGATAGTAAACCATCATCTTACAAAAGACCATAGTAAAAAATACACCAAGTATTAAATGGTGAAACATGTTTCACACTCCCAGGCACATAACACGTACACACTAACAAAGCCATATGTGTAATGAAGATTTGATAAGCACATCAACACAAGTATATTTATATACACAGTCAGTATGTTAAGCAGTAAACTAGTGCGGTTTAAAGAGAAGAATAAAACGTAGCAACTTAAATGATTCTAGATTTCAGTACACAGTTTTCAGTAAATGTATTTTAACCTTGGTTTGAAGTATCTGGTACCCGTAGTCCTCATATTCTTAGGTATATCGTTCGAACTGGCATACTGGCGTTCGTAAAGAGACCTCTCTTATATGAACATTTTAAAGTTGAATAAATAGCAAGGGACGCAATTACAGTTTTATTAATCAATTCCTGCCTTGTAGAAACTACAGGTTATTTCCCTTTGGAAAAAACCTCAACCTTGATCGAATTCTGTCAATGCGCATGCGTAGACGATGTTTTGTTGAGTTGATAAACACTTCCCGAAAGGAAAGTGAGCAGTCGAGACGGTTAAAGGTTCAGCTCGATTACAACCGCTGTGTATCATTCTTGGAATGAGGTAATCATATGTAATACAATATAATGAATGCATTAAAACTGCTGTAATCATAAACAAATCATTTAAAGTATCAATTAACGCATATAAATGAGTTGACACATGGCTTACGTTAATGTCGTTGTAACTTTATGATCCGGCTGAATCATCAATGTTAAGATGAATTTTGTTCTAACATAAATGTCTTAATTTATATTATGATTTCTACTCTTAGTAGATTTTCAGCGCATCTCATTTTCACTGTGTTGGTCTTTGTAACAGATGCTTATTACTGCTGGACTTGTGTGAAGATCTTGCCAACATTCTTTCAAATATTCTTTTTCTCTTTTCAGTACATACATCTTCTCCCAGAACTACCCTTTACAGCATCATAAGTTGTAAAAACAGTATGGAGAGAATGATAATTTTATCGATCTTCGGATCATTGGCTCTTTTTTAAGGCCGTTCAAAATCCTACCTCATTTGAGTTTTGAACTCTTTATTTGATCTCATTGGTACGTATATTACGTGCCAGAACAATATAGTCAGTGACTTAAAGTATCATAACAGCTTAGAGACAAACCTGATATCAACATGTCTTCATACGACAGTGACGACGGTTTTGACGGAAACATAGCATTGTTTCCCATCACAGATTGGGGAAGTTTGGAAGGTTCAGAAGTAGACTCCCACTTCAGTGAATCAGAGTCTACGAGAGATGCTTCTGATGAAAGAGACAGTGATGATGAATTTAAAGATGAAAAACCAAAGGCTTATCTATCGCTGAGACAGAGAAGATTGTCCCGTGCACTAGCCTCTTTTGAAGGACTGAAAGTGAATATTAACAGAGCACAAAGAAACTGGTTAAATGCAATACGTAAAGCACGACATATGGATGACCCGTGGGAACAGTTTCATTTGGATGATTATCCAGTAGAAAAGTGTTTCCGTCATCGGTATAACGCGCTCCGTAAAGTATGGCTTACAGATGAAGTGAGAGTGAAAATGGAGAAAAAGGTAGATCCTTGTGTTTCGGATTAGTTTTGTGTGTAGATTAAGATTAAAAATTGGAATTTATTATTTAATTGTTTAGAATTGGTGTCTAACCATTGAATAAGTTGAAAACACTCAGGACCATACGGGTAAGGAACATTTGTATATAAAAGTCTGTTTAAACTCACATTTTGGTCTAATTGATAATTCCACTCCACTTTTCTTTACTACACATATCTGGCATTTTAGATCAGCTTTGCAGTTAACTTGTATTATTAAAATTATATTGTATTTAAAATTTGGTAATGTAGGAAATTGATTACAGTCTTGCCTGCTGATCAATGCTGGCTGTTATTCTCAGGTTATGATCCCTGATTTTATCTTTTATATTAGATTGTTTTCCATGTTGAAATAAAACCAAAATTGGGTCCAATATATTCAGACTACTTTCTTTTTCTTTCAGGCTTTCAACAATGGTGCAATGAGAGAATGTTTCAGATTGTAAGTTATTATTACTTTGTTGAGCCTTCATAAAGCTTTCTTATTTGTTTGTTGTCTGTGGTATACCTCTTCTTACTATTCTTTTATAATAGACCTGTAAAGATTGGATGCTGTAAAACCACTTCAATACGAATCCAACATGATTTAATGAAAACCTTTATAAAGCATGACTGTATAATATAATTCTCTTATTTATTTGTTGCATATGTTCTTCCTGTCCTTTCAATAAACCTGTAAGGATTGGGCACTGTATAACCTTTTGTGCTCAAGTCCTTTAATACAAAACCAACAAATGGAGAATTGTTAATACATGTAGCATGTATGATTAATATATAATTTGCAAAAACAAGATATTGACGAATGGCTAAACTACATACACTCTAACTTCGCTAAGGTCACACCATAAACCTGGCTATATACTTTATGCCTCCCTGTGACCGTAATGGCTTTCAAGTTTGTCAGGTTGGCCACAGCCAAGTTCACTTAAAGTTCAATTACTACTTTGTCGCATGTATTGGTTGACTTATGTGTAGGAAATATAACTTAGAGCACTAAATCTGTATACTGAAAAAATTAGATCTGGCAAAGTAGGGGAGGGGGTATGTTGAAGTGATCTGTTATAAATATATTGACTAGTTAAAGTAGTTACTACAATGTATAACGATAATAGTTCAGTAGGGTCAAGGCCAAGAGATTCTGAATGATTATCTTCCTGAGAGTTTTTAAATAAGTGATCATATTTGTTTTAGGCTTTGGTAGATTAGTAAAAAGGTTTTATAAAATTGTGTATAATGCAAAGTCTGTAATGTTTCCATAGTTGCAAAGATCCAACTTGAAGGTCTTCTGTAGTACATGTATCAATTTTCTGAAATGTAATGTATCTATTGTTCACTCGTTCAGTGACTGTCTCTCGTCAATGTTAACTATGATGTAAGCTTGTGAAAGTATCGTTGTGTCACATTGCTTATAAGATAATTAAGGATGTTATCCCAATGATGTTTTTAGACCGGTATCTGCATAGAAATTGTTAATACCTAACTTGTTTTGTATCCCCAATGCTTAGTTTAGGAAAAGATTTATCAATATGTTTCAAAGTTGTAATATTTATCATGAAATGGATAACAGCTTGTTGATTTTTGATGATAATGGGAATGCACTTTTCATAAAATGTGTACAAAGTATTCATTTGTCCAATTGTAAAATGTATGAGCCATATTTCACCATTTCGCTCTACAAATCAACCAATCAGTGAATTAAGTATTGGTACATGTATTACACTAAGTGCAGACTGTATTAAAATATTTACGAAACACATAAAAGTTAGGTCGTAAAAATCATTCAATCGTCAACAAAATATTAGTTATTTCACAAATAATCACAATACACATACTAACCATCCTTTTCTGTTCATTTTTTGCATCCATGGTTTATAGTTGATTTACTTTTCTTTGTTATGATGTAACCTACTGAAACGAAGAGTGGGTGTTGTTTTTCACTGAACGACAAAATCAACTAACCATAAACTAGTTATTTGCTGTTATCAAGTAAAATTGGTTTAAAAGACTACATATATATTGCTGCAACAGTAGGTAATATTTTTACCCAGGTTAATCGTAACTGGGGTACTGTACATTCAGTTAAAGCTATAAATAGTTTTTTTTGGTTGCCAAATGCATACATGAACTACATCTGCAATACTTGAGCTAATACTCTTACTGAATTATTACATTCAATACATTCAAAATGAAGCATAATGACCTTTTTTATACTTTCAGCATTGTATTCTAAGTGAAGAATAGTTGCCTGAAGCTACAGCATATTAAAATAAAGAACTCTTTAAGTCTTATTTGTTACAATGCCATAATTACTCTGAGAATAGATCTGCATTTTTGAGGAACGGTCAGCTAACCTCATATAAAAATCTTTTTGTTTTTTGTTTTGGACTGCATTATTGATCAAAAGTATTGTGTTTATAATGATACATGTGTAAGATTAATATTGATAAACAAAAACACCTAAAATGGATCACCCAATTAATAAGCCAACAATGTTTATTTACAAGTTAAATTAAGAAGTCTTTTTATGTACGAAATTGATTTATCAGATGTGCCAAAACAGTTCTTAATTAAATTGTAAGCTAATACCAGCTAAACAATTATTAAAACAAGGATACTGTGTATTTATGTTATTGGCAATCATAGTGTTGAAACCCGAATTATTGAATCCATGGTTCTATTGCTAGATTACAAGTCAATGCCCTTACTCAGCAGATTTGCTACGAGTTATCTGGATTTTTCCACTGGCCTACGTAAACAAGCTCTACTAGGTCAGGGAGCTTCAGTATTGATGGGATCACTGTATTCCCAGATATTGGCATCACCGTTCATGTCAGGAGCTGTCATTGTTTTCATGAATAACAAACTTTGTGTTTACTTCGAAGCTTTTTGGCATGGAATCAGATTGCTGGAATGTTTTTTAGGGGGCAAGGGTCATAACCTTTCAACTATCATTGCCTTATCTTTGTGTTGATATTTTTTTTAGCAAAGGTCTTTTGTTTGTAGTAGAAACTTCTGTGTGTGATAAAACAATAGGGGTAATCATATTCTCTGGTTGTTTTGAGTGAGTAGTTATTGAAAGCTTTGAGTTTTGACTTTATTCTTCAACCCTCTCTCTCCCCATAAACAAAGGTTTCAGGGTATTTATGCATCCCCTTGTCTGTTCGTCTGTTCATATATCTCCAAAGCCCATCTCCTTAACAGATGAAACAATACTGATGAAACTTTGCACAGTTAACTGCCTGTTGTTGTATTAGTGAGTAGTAGTATATGACATGAGGATGTGCATGAAGGGGGGTAATCCTGGTCCATGCTCTTTCAAGGAAGACGATAAGTAAATTACGAGACAAGGGCAGTGTCTTTATTCTGATTTGTCTTGCATCTAAAAACATTAAGGTTATTTAGTAGTGTGTTGGTATTGGTTACTTATTGTGTTTTATCCTTGAATGGCCTTGGGAAGTTGGACGCATATTTCTTTACTTGTTTTTAACTGCGCATATAAACTTGGGCGTACTACATGTACACATTTATGACCTGCATTAATGGAAGAGCTGATTGACATCATTACATAAGAATAGAAATATAATCAAGTGTTTGTTGACTTTGTGGGAGAAACTATTAGGGAAGAGATTTCAAAGCAAAGCGTTTGACTCTTCAAAAGGAGGAAAGATAGTATAAAACTCCAGGTTCTTAATATACATGTACTTTAATGAGCTTAGAAGTGACAATTGGGCCAAGTAGATCAATAGATTAGTTACCGGTAATGAATTTGCATATCTACAGGCATGGTCAATCCAAAACTTCATCAAAGCTGGATCTACAGAAATAGATGATTATTACGTAGTTTGTTCATGTATAAAAATGCTGTTGAACTTTCGGGGAGATGAAACAGTTTGACAGCTAGGTTCGGCGCATATTGAGGGCTATTGCTGATTGACAAGATTCATGAAACAAGCAACTAATCATGTCCGATTCCTTGAGCCTTATCTGAACTTTCATCCTTGATGTCAAATCTTATTTAGCGTTTTCTATTGTTAGTAAAAAAAGTGATGTTTACAAAACAGTATCAATGACGTTGGTAAAGTTCTAAGCTTAGGTGCGGCTCCATAATTGTTAACTTACTGAAAGTTCATGTATTACCTGTTTGAAAGAAGTCCCAATGTGCTGAAATTTACTGAAAGTTCACCACGTTAAACAATGATAGTATAATTCAATAATATTATAAGATAATAATAATAAGATCAACTTTATCCACCTAGTCGTTGTAAACATTAAATACTGGTAGTTTTGTGTAACCTCTTTCATGACAATCACAGTATTTACCTTTGTCACAGTTTATGTCTGACCAATCTTTATATTACCATATGTTATATAAGACTTGATAACATGTTGACTGTATATATAACTCATAATACACAGATAATGGGCCCCATGGTGTCAGCCTGACAGTCGACTTGCTTTGTCACTTAGACCTACATTCATGTATATTAAGACTCCCCTGTATATTTCAATAAGATACAAAGGTCATTGACTGTAACATAGTAAACAGTAACACAGCCATGGTTATATAGGGCAGGTTGTTTACTCCATAGTGCCTTAACCGCCCATATACCAGTGCCCCTTTCACCTGTTGATGTGGAAACTTTGAGTATAAGCCGACAGAAGTACATAAAGGGGTCAGCTTTGTTTTGGCTTAAGATAAGTCATTTCTTGTGAGTGTTGTTCAGGTGGCTTCAGGTTGTTTCACTATTGTAGAAACCTTCAATTTATGACTTTATTTGCAAACAAGGTCTTTCTCTTGATTAATGTTTGTTTGTTATTTTAGTGTGTACAGTTAAGTTCCGTTGATTTAGCCATCCTGGGGATAGACAAACAGTAGTCTTTGATAGCTGATGGTTTTATTTGTTTAAACCGAATAACATTAAAACTGTAGGTCTAAAAAGGGTAACTACACTGTAGAACATTCTTATTTTCTAGCGTTTTCAAAAAGAGCATTGTCTATTGTTTCTTATAATATATCTATGTGACAGTGAAACATTAAAGTCCTTTATAAGCCATACCAGACCAGTAAAAAATTAGTCTGTCTTGTAAAAACATCAGAAATGGCACAAATGGCAAAAAAAAAATAATTATTTTTTGGACCAGTAAAAGCTGGTTGTCTTTTGCGATTTCTGTCCAATGCTTTCTAATTTCGTTGCTTCTCCATTTTCCTAATATCACTCATTTTGTTTCCCCAGAGTCATCATTATTTCTTGATATTGACACTATAATCAATAGGCATCTAGATGGAAACAACATCTACTTTATTGGACGACATGATGAGATGACATTTCCTTGTGTTTTATAGATGGTCTCAGCTGTGGATATGCTATATGTCTCGTCACATGTTGTTTTCTAACTCCTAGGCCAACTACAAGGGTCACTTTCAGACTAACACTCAAGTTTTCTGTTGTGACTGAGAAAATACAAGTTGGATGAGACTGAAAGCATATTTTGAAAACTGAAACAAATGTTGAGAGCTAACTTTCCAAATCCAACATTAAGAAGGTTTTGATGCGACCTGACTTTAAAATGTATTATACAAAAGAATTCATCCCAATGAAGTCATGAATTGCTGGTCGGAGTTTGATGATGCCTGTTTTCAATATTTTGCATTTAAATATTATACCATTCCAAGACTGTTATGATACTTATCAGTGCATAACTGTATGTCTCATTAAGATATGTTTCCCGGGTTATGCTATTCAGTACAAGAAAGTCATGGTGTTGAATGATGGCTAGAGATCTAGATATAAGACTTGACAAGAGCAATATTGAAAGGATGCCAGACTGATCATTATCTACTTATCTCTGCTGTGTAGTTTTACTTGCAGTTTCTGTTATACTTATCATTTCACCTTGTTCTATTTAAGCATTAAGTAGTTCTAGAGAAATCGAGAATACAAAGACTAATAGAAAATAAATCTATAGAACGTTTACATGTTATAGATAGAATTGAACTTGTCTTTAACAACCTTAGATAGAAATGACATTCTGTGTTGGGATAGGCAGGTTGTCGGTAGTAGCAGGTTGATAACTGTTGTTACTACATTATTATGGTATGTACCAATATGTTCATTAGACTGGTCCCCTTTTATCACCACCACTTTTTATCGGTCCCAATAACTCCACGTGTGTTTCTGTAGTGTAGCCAAGATTTACCAGGCAACAGCATGTAAAACACTCAAGGGCAATAGTACAAACTTGTTTACTAACTTAACAACTACTGTTTTACCAACTCCTATGTTTAGCTACTTGATTCAGTTACTGGCCCCATACTGTCACCTATAAGCAAGTATAAATGAGATTGTTACAAGTGACAGATCTTTACAATAGACATGTTTACAGGCTACATACAGATTTATGATTATATAAATTACAAGATGAAATTAGTGTTGTGAACAGATGAAAAAGTATATGGTAAATGGTAACCTACTTTGAGCGGACTTTAATTACTACACTTGTGTAAATAGGGAAGTCACAGGTTGTTATTACGAGCCTATAGGTGAAAGTTGTTTACTCTTTAGATGAGAGCACCTATACAGCCATGCTTACTTCAAGTGATGTCACCTAGTAATCATAGATATCTGAACGCTGGTGACATTTTGTTGACAAGACGTTTTATGTTTCACTTCACACTTTTAAGGGATAACTATAGGCTTAAATGGTGATCACCCTACCGTCTATAACTAAGAGTCACATGGCTGTCGGTTTGGCGCTTATTGTTGCCAAATTAGTCAACAGAAGAACTTGATTTGAATTTATAATTAGTTCTGACCAGCTGTTTAAAATAAAGCAGGAATGTTGACAACAATTTAAACTTTTGTTGTTAATGTTAAGTTTAGAAACACCTGGTTATAGAATTCAAATGGCTTTTGTGACAATATGAAATGTCATTTGAAATAAATCAATTTAAAAAAGATATTACCAAAACTTCGAAAGGTCTACAATCCAACAAGATCAGGCTAAAAAAAGAAAAGCTTAAAGAACAGAACTTTAGATGTTGTTTTCTGTCACTCCACTGTCAACATGTTTATCCAATTGTTAAAGGGCAAACATGAGTTTTATACAGATGTGCACCTCTTGTAGTGCTACACTGGAATTGCACTACAAGGAGAGTGGTATAAGAAGTTGTAGACATACATGTAGTATTGTTTCACTCATTGTTCGCTTTATTTTCTTTCTTTTTCTTTTTTTGCTCACAAAGCATTCAACTTCAGTATCCAAATATTTGTTTAACCATTAGATCCTTGTATGTTTTCAGGAAGAAGTTGTCTAACTATGCTGGTGCAGAGAACTGGAATCACACACATAACTTTGTTGCCAAGCAGTACATGGAAGAAGTAGAGAGAGACGTATACTTCCAAGATGTCAAACTACAAATGGATGCCAAACTGTGGGGCGAGGAATACAGCAGACATAACCCACCAAAGAAGGTAAACACTTAACAATTTCATAAAAAGCGATACATAAGGAGAAATACATTAGAAAGCAATACATTAGAAAGCGATATATTAAAGAGTAATACATTAAAGAGTACTTAATAAATTAGAGAGCGATACATTAAAGAGTGATACATTAGAGAGTGATACATTATAGAGTAATATATTAAAGAGTGATAAATTAGAGAGTGATACATTAGGAGTGATACATTATAGAGTGATACATTAGAGAGTAATATATTAAAGAGTGATACATTAAAGAGTGATACATTAGAGAGAAATACTAAACATATTCCATATATTGTTTTGGTGATTGAGAATTTTTCTCAAATTGCTCAGACCGCTCAGTAAACAAAACAGACGTCATTCAACCCTATTGATAGTTTATTGACAGTAGTTACTTAATGTGAGATTTCCTGCAAAACTTTGGTTGTTTGGTTGGTTTATAGGGCTTTGGTG
>ENA-OREC01001956-OREC01001956.1-marine-metagenome-genome-assembly--contig:-NODE-1956-length-10956-cov-12.448663_pt1 | contig 10956 bp, 11 predicted proteins | sample MGYA00248626_ERZ508543 | MGnify/ENA primary metagenome ERZ508543 (study PRJEB26211, sample SAMN05518279) | marine metagenome | isolation source: Puget Sound, Washington, USA | host: Bankia setacea... | reverse complement strand
ACTTGCGAAAAGGACCTGAGTTAAATCCCTTCCAATTAGTATGTGTTCGTCGTCCATCGTTGTGGAGTTCGTATGTATGCGTGTGTAAACGTTTGCGTCCGTTTCAATAAGTCTACTTCGTCGGAATTCTTTGAGCATGTTGAAAAAAATGTGGCAAATAAAAGTTTCGTTTATTATTCGTAAACATTCGTTTAATGCGTTAACCAATCGTTAAGTATTCGCATTGCGTTCGTCAACTAGCGTTTATTGTCGCAAGTTATCAAGTTGTGACCTGCTAATTTACATATCAAGCGATCGAGGACGATCACATGTGTAATCTTTGCGATAGTTTACGAACTTGTACGAAATGTAGCGAATAGTTACGTATTCTAGCTAATTGAATCCGAATTGTCAAGCCGAATGAAGGCGAATTGTAACGATTGGATGACGTTCAGAGACGAGCGGCATACGCTTGCATACGAACCATTACTAAGGGTTACTACGACAAACGAATACACGCCAATCATAACGCATCTAAATGTGTTGAGCAGTTTTGAGTACCTCATTATGTTTAGTAGTTCTTCAGTTCATATAAAAACGGAGCAGGGTACACATCAAGTTCATTAGTTGTTCTCTCGTCAAAATGGAAGATATACAACGCCTGAAGCTGCAGCATGTGGCTGTTATGGCACACCAAGACATCTTTCAGCAACACATTATTTTCAACCAACTTATCAGAGGCCGACTAAGGTGTGGAAGAGGAGCCAGAGTACGTCGTTTATAGAGAAGGTCAAGGCTGCATCCCGAGAGACGCGCCAATTTTTCATCTATGATCAGTTCAAGGTTGAGCTCAGAAAAGACAAAAATCCTATTGAAAGGTCCGTAGTCGTTTATGGAAACAACATACCTGGAACATGAAGCCTTTGTACCCATTCCTCAAGTTAGCTGCCACTCTACGCCACCTGGATTCTGGTGCCAAGTATTCAGACATGCAGTGGCAGTGGCTAGTTCAAGATTGTGATACTCATGAGTATAACCCTGACACACCCTCAGTCAGGGCCTCTAAGGATCTAGTTAGTAACACACGAGGCTCAAGGTTACTGGATTTGTGTAAAGCAACTAACATGCAAATTGCTAATGGGAGATTATATCACGATTTTGGCGTGGGTGGGTATACATATTATTGTCGAAACTGTAGCAGCACAATTGGACTATCTCATATTGAAAGAAAGCGATTTTAGTTGTATACGAATATATTCGAATATTGGAATATGTGATTTTAACAATTTTAGTGACCATGCAGCAAGCTATGTTACAATTGATGAACATAATAGTGAACATGTTGTTACAAGTTATAAATGGAATAATGAAAAACGAGATACTTTTCGGAGTGGTAGTATAGCTAAATTACCTCTGTTTAATGTGCTGTTGAATATAATTGTCACAAACTCGAGCGACTTGGAAGAATTAGTATCACATTTTGCACGTGCTATTTCAGATGTAGCAGATCCTTTATTTAAGAAAACAACATATATTAAAGGTGTACTTACAACACATTCCTCAAATCAAGAGTGGTTTGATGGTGATTGCATAAATGCTCTCCGTGTATACAAAGAGGCTTTACATAACTTTAACTTTAAAGTTTTTCAATCGTAAGAAAAAACATATTCAGCATGATATATCCTTAGACGATTTTAAACAGTATTTTAGTACTATATTTGACGATATTAGAACCACACACGTAGAAGAAGCAGACTCATTTTGTCGGAATGGGAATATGAACTTAGATGACCCAACATTTGAAGAATTGAACAGGCAAATTGATGTTAGTGAAGTGCAGTCCGCTATCAAGAATTTAAAACGCAATAAAAAGGTATGTCCTAGTGATGACCTATTAAACGACTACTTCATAGAGTCTAGTGATATATTGTCAACACATATAACCGATATTTATAACAAAGTGCTTAGTACTGGCTACTTCCCAGGAAGTTGGATATATTGTTCCCCTGCATAAAAAGGCAACATTAGCTATGCTAATAATTACCGTGGAATAACATTGATGGGTAATTTTGGTAAGCGTTTTATATAATAGAGTAATTAACTGGTGTGAAGAAAATAGCATACTTACAGATGCACAATTTGGATTTAGGACAAACGTTAGCACCACTGATGCAGTATTCGCTTTACAAACACTTATATTACACTTTATGAATGTGAATGCTAGTTTGTCTTGCGCTGTTGTTGATCTAAAAAAGGCGTTCGACTCAGTTTATAGAAATGCACTTTGGTACACGTTGTTTAACATAGGAATTGATGGTAACAGTTTGCAAATCTTTAGATCTATGTATGAAACAGTTAAATATTGCGTAAGACATGGAAATAATACATATTCATTTTTTTTTCGATAGGCTTAAGACAAGGACAAACAAGTTCACCTGTGATGTTTGCATTATTTTTAAATGATTTACGTTATACGCAATCTACATGATAGTTATTTTATTTGTTGATGATATGGTAATTGTTGGAAATTCTGTTGAGGACTTACAATGTAGCTTAAACAGATTAAAAGAATACTATGACCATTGGGGGCTAGAAGTGGACGTTGCGAAGACAAAAATAGTCGTCTTTCGCAAAAGGATACCGAAGTTTGGTTTTATACAAATGAAGAATTAGAGATCGGGTGTTATTTTTAACTATACAGGTTCATTCACATTGCATAATCAGTATGTAATTGGAAAGGCGTTAAGGGCGCCGGGAGTTAATCCTAAGATAGAACTTTTGATACTTTTTTTCAAAGTTGGGGTTTTACTAAGTGTAAATGCAATGAACGTATATGTATACAGTTAAATTTTTGCAAATCATTGCTTGGTGTAAAAAGTGCAACATGTTCAACTGCAGTATATGGTGAGCTCGGTCGTATGCCGTTGTACATTAACAGGTACTTGTGTATTATACAGTTTTGGTTAAAACTGACAACTACAGACACTATCATATTATAAACAATGTATCGTGTTGCAATTGAAGATAGTGACAGGGGAGTGAAACATTGGATTACTAAAGTAAAACAATTAGTATATATGAACATGGCCGTACTTACGCTTGGGAAAACGCACATGTGTTATGTCATAAGTGATGTGATGTGATGTGATGTGAACAGTTATAGTGTCTTAGATTCACTGTATAAACATGTAAAACAGCATTTTGAAATAGAGTTCTATATTTGTAATATTGTTTCAAGAAGAGTAAGATTTTTGCAAGTCTTATTTAGCGTCTGGGAACGCCGGATGCCGACATACTTTTCGGGAAGCTTCGGAAGCATGCGCAGAGTGGCGCTACGGGTTGCAAGTGTGTGTTCCTAATCGCGAAAGAAGATATCAAATATTGTTACGCGACCCAACGCATTTAGCGAATAACAATAACCGTTCGTTTATCTTTCGTTATATTTAAAATTATATAACAAGTGTTCAATCACTTTCGTTCAACATTCGCTATACATGGATTCGCTTATGTGTGATGGGGGCTTTAGTTAATCATATCATGTTGACTAAGTTTAGCTATTCCTGTTCATATTGAAATATATAACAATTGTAATGTTGCTACCCGGTTGCCTCACTGTTCGTTGGACACTGCTTACATATGGTCAAATACATCTACTTATATAGTTAAAGGAGTGTGCTAGAAGCTACTAACTAATTAGTCATATTTCAGGCATCCCGGCAGTAATAACGTTGACAGCCTTAGAACCGAATGTGACGTTAGATGACGTGCCCTATCACGAGGCATGCCGGACGTTAGAGGAAGCCGGTGCAGCTGTCGTAGGCATCAATTGTTCACGTGGTCCACGTACGATACTACCTCTCATACAGGAAGTTCGCAATGCTTGTAAAGTAAGTTTCTTTTCTCATTTGATAAAATGTTTCCCGCCATTTAGCAACTGCCATACTGTCTTTAAAAATGTGTAAATGCATTTTAAAAACTTTATTTAAAAAAGAGAAACGTCTTTTAATTTAGAAATGTTTACGAGGCCAGACCAACTAGTTGTAACGAATCGACCAATAACCAGATTTCGATAGAAGCACATGTTTTTAAAAGCACATGCTGTTTTTTAAATTCAGAACGAATTCGATTGATGATGTTTGATTTTAAAGTGTATTCAGTTGAAGTTCATGTTTATTCTTTGTAGCTGGTTTGATCGAACTAATTTCTATATTCACAGGGACCAATAGCCGCGTTACCCGTACCATACAGAACCAACGACACAAACAAAACGTTCTTCTCATTCAAAGACGAAGAAACAGGTACATATATATTTAAACGTACATCTTTACTAGTAAGTGTGGGTCACTTGAACTGTTGGTATGAATGATAACAATAATGGATCGCCGAAAAAATAAATACTGCAAATACAACTAGCTACTCACTAGGCTACGGAAGCCACCATTGACTGATTTTATCATTGATAGTCCTCCGATATACAAGTGCGTTGAAGTCAAGTTTCAATCCATTCCAGGTAATAGTCTGTATCCTCTGGATGTGAACTGTAAGATGTGCTCTCGTAGTGACATCCGCCATTTTGCCGAGGAGGCCAAGCGGATAGGTGTGCAGTACGTGGGCTTGTGTTGTGGTAATGCGGCCAACTTTATGCGGGAACTAGCGGAGGTCTACGGACGCACTCCCGAGGCTTGTAAATACTCACCTGATCTCTCCCAGAACATCCTCGTTGGTGAAGTAGGCAACAAGGAGATACAGAAGATCAGGAGAAGTTCGTTAGGAAACTATGTAGCGAGTGACCTTGCTAAGATGAGGGTCAACATGACGAAACATGACACACACCACGAGGTGGACGAGTAGAATCACTTCTAGCTTAGTCTACCATGCATTGACCAGTCAGAGTCGTGTATTACTGGAAATTATTCGCAAGTTCAGTAACTGGTCGTACCAATATGCATTGCATATCATGTTTATCGAATACAAATGTTTCTGTTTATAAATGCAATTTAGATGGTTTCTCAAAGTAGATTAATCTTTGGGACCGTTTTATCAGTGCTGTTGTTATACGATGTATAGGAGAAGGTTGCATGCTATGTATGTCATACTGCATTGTATATATACCACTAGCTAACCTGTATAACATGTATTGTACTCTGTAAATAATATAAATCACACATGTAACTAGTTATGTCATTGTTCGTATGCCAATTGAACGTGCTGGTAGCTGGACATTGCTTAATATGTGAAGTTAACGCAAATGTTCGTTCCAAAATGTATGCGTGCATGCACGTGAAGTCAATATCGTCAGTGTTTTCTGTTAACATGTAAATAACTTTGACCACTGCCATTGCAGCAGTATCGTTACCTATTAAAATGTATTCAACTTGTATGATGTATAGTATACACATATATGTTTAAATAGCAACATATTATATAAATGTGCATACATTCGTAATAAAATACAATGTCATGAACGAAACAACATCATTGTTTTCAATTTAATATATAGATACATACTGATACGAAGACTAATTCGGCTTTTTCTTCAGTTAGTCTATCATGTTATGTTATATAAAACACATCTCTATAGTGCCAATCAATTACATGTTGTTGCCTTCTCCATACATGTACAACTGTTTACGTTTGCTGTTTTCATATTCTGTGCTGTCTGAACCAAAAGTGGCGCTCTTGGTCATGTCAGATCTGTATTTAGAGGCTGGTGGATTCTTCCCATACACCTCGGCTATTTCCCTGGTTAGGTTAGGCGCGTTACCGCAGCACAGACCGATGTACTGGACGCCAATCGCTTTAGCTTCCTCTGCAAACGTCCTGATGTCACTGCGGCTACATCTAACACAGTCTAAATCATCAGTGTACACTTTGTTACCTTAAAAGGAAACATGATGTTTCAGAAACAATGAACTGTTCTACTATTTATGATTGTCTTAATATTTAAAGGAATGTCAAACGCAAATAGATCGTAATTTCAGCCAACCCAACTGCGTAACTACACATTGGAAAAAACGCTGGATGACCTTTGCAACTCAATCTTTGAGTGCATGAACTGATCACATTTCAGTATTATGCAACACAGCAAGAATGTATCGGCAGCAATATTGGATTTAATTACGTTTAAACAACAAATACATTGGCAAGGTAATGTTATACTATTAGTAACAATACTGATAACATCAATGTAATTATGGCATACACATTACACATGTAAATATGCTTTTGTACATACAATCTCCTATAGCAATGCATGTTGAAGTTATGTTCTCGAATGCAATTGGAGCTTAGCCGATATGTATAGCTCTAATAGTGTACACCCAGCAGTACAGAAGATGACAATGGGACAAGGCGAGTGTGAAAGATCTCGACGATTAATGGTTGCAGAATAGAGTACCTGTATATGCGTCCGTCAGTGAGAAAAACGTCTTCTGTTTCTCCGTCGTCCTGAATGGCACAGGCAGACATGCTACGGGGCACTGAAACATTCAAACACAGCCATCGTCTCACTATGTCCATCGAGTTGGTGTATGTATGTTTAACGTATTCAAAATATATCGCTAATATGTTATTATAGAGCATGCATAAATATATATTGGTTTCAAATCGCTTTGTCAAAGAATTTCCTTTTCCTTTACAGTTTAAATTGAGTGTACTTCAAAATAGCAGGTAGCAGATTATACGCCAATTAAGTTGCACAGTTCACCTGCATAGTATTTCCCCATGTAACATACTTATATAACCGATAAAAATAACCTTTGATATTACTTAACGTGAGAACATGATATGGTTAACGCCCGAGGTCACTAACTGTACAACAAATGATACAATGATTAAGGTTATGTCGGGGGTAACCTTTGTAGTGCTTCTAGAAAGTCTTCTCTTGTATTCAATAACGACCATTACGTAAGATAGGTAATGGCGTTTATTGTTTCCGTTGCTCTGATCGAAAGTATACAATTGTATGTATAGTTTGTATGCATGTGCATGTTAGTAACTAGCCATGCGTTTGTATTGTTCAACGAGATATGATCTGAGTATGCGGACATTTCAAATCGAATGTCTTTAGATAGACAGTAATGTCCCTTTGAACAGACATGAATCCATATTGAGTTTGTGTCGTTTTTAAGTTCAACTAGTAAAACGATGACAAATCATTGTCAGTGTATTCAGGTTATCTGGTCATTGAGGTGGCCTTTAAAAACATTTTATCTTTCTAGTGTCGCGGTCTTGTAGGCCAAGTAGTCTCTCCAGAACTTTTGTTCTTTACTCTAATTTCAAAATAACACAATTGTGAATGACCTAAAGAATCTGCTGAACACAATATTTACCTGACAAGCTTCCTTCACTTTTTTTATCAGTGGCAGAATGTTTTTAGGTCCCCGAGAACAGTTGAGCCCTACGACCGCTGCACCCTGGGCCTCGAGTCTACAACACGCATCAATAGCGGGTACCTCATCTACGGTCCGATCAGGGAAATATACAGTCATCGTTATAGCGGCTGGTAGTCCTGGAAAAAGAAACAGAACCTCGTCGCCAGCAGCAGCAACAACAACTTTATACTAGTTCAACTATAATATGGAACATGATACTGTGGTACTAGTACAATTAGCAGCAGCAGTAGTAGATGTTGTAGTAAAACTAACTAAAGTAGTAAGTGTAGCAACAACGACAACAAGAACAACAACAGTAGAACATGTTGTTTGGCAGAAGTACATGACTTGTATTAGCTGTCAAAATAAGCATACTTTAGAGAATAAACATACTTTCCCTCCCTGGACGACTCTTATAAAGTTCTAATCACATTTAGAACAATGAATGTTGTCCCAAAATATATATAGACATAATAATTTAAAGTAAAAATAATAAAGAACGTTAAAACAATTTGACGTATGAATTACAATAATAAAAATGCGGTATCCTTATTTTGTGATGGAAATTGAAATAACCATATACATTTACTTACTTTTCGCAATATTTGTACACACCTTGTCCAAAGTCTTTGATAACCTTTAGAGCTATTTCAGCCTCCCCTACAGAGCTATGCGTCTCTCCAATAATGTAGTCAGCCCCGCCCTGCACGGCCCATACCACCTGTTCCTGTATAAGTATATTAGCGATCGTTAATGTTAGACCATGTTCGATGTTTACCTAGATATTTGTGTATATGTGTAGGCATTGGGTTGTTGAAGTTGAGCTGGTTACCAAGGATTAAATATAGCTTAAAATATGTTTGTTTTATCCAACCAGTAATATAGCTGGTATTAGTAATGCTTTCAACGTAGCCTATGCATTTAAGTAGACAAAAATGAACTAAAAACTGTACGAATATCCCTCGTTGTTAGTAAAACGGACGTAGAAATTCTTAGTTCCGACTTTTACCTTGTACGTCTCGTATATCTCCTGGTGAGATGCAGGGTTGTTTGGTATGTACAAAGGAGTGTTTGAAATATTTCCCGCCATAAGTTTGTCATTTTCATCTGCAACTTCCCGAGCTATTCTGAGAGCGTCCCTGTTTATTTTCTCGACAACGTTGTCTCTGCCGAGTCTCTCCAACTGTTGTCTGTACGCATAATACTATGCGGAGATATATTTTGAAAGTGCTAAGTTAAATATCTTGTGCACAAAACCCCCACCTCCAACATAACTTTTTACTGTCACAGGATGCCAGTAGACGAAATACCAACATCGTATATATACACAGGTGTAATCGAACCATGCCTCTAACAGTGTTTATGTTTTCGCCCAATCAGATAAATGAAAATTAAAACTTTTATTTCATGAAGAGAGCTAGTTTCGGGTTCTTAATTATTAAGATACCAAATAAAATATTAAAATGGGCATTGTCTGTCCAAAGATTAAACACTACGATGTTAAGAGAACCCGTTTTCAGTTTCTTCACAGCACTCTAACTACTACATATATTTGTCCTGCCTTGTAAATGTAGTCTATAACGGATTTTCAGCGTTGTTTATTCACTGTGTATCCCTTAACATTACAATCTTACACGACTAAATAGAACTAGTTTAGGTTAAAACTAACAGGCAGTTTTGCAATTTACCAGTAAACACTACATACCGTAAAGGCTTCCACAACGTCACTTCCGCAATGAACAAACTCCTCGTGCAACGCTTTAAGGACAGAGGGCTTTTCTAGAACCACTTCCGGTATGAAGCTTCCAAATTGTAGATATCCCCGCCTCTCTATTTCCCACATGTATCCTTCCGCCACAACCAAACTACCTCCATCTGAGAGACTTTCCAGCAAACCTGACCAGTAGCAGGAAATCAAAACAGAGACACAATAATGCTCAATTAATGATTTCCACGTGGGCAAATGTTACTTGGTTCATATACCTTATTAATCAATCAGAAACTCGGGTGGTTCCGTAAACGTACGAGCTCTAGTCTCCCTCGGATTATCAAGCGTTTGTTGACATACCTAAATCAACTCAAACGATGTAGTTGCTATAGAAATAAAACGAGTCAATCAGTTGTTGTTGATTTATTAAGTACCACAATAAGTGTTAATTTGTGCATTAGTTTTTACTTGTGGTATATCAACTTATAATCGACGATTAACAATACAGATAACACCAGCAATACAGTGTAGACATACGCTTGCAGGTGGGACATATGGTGAATTTTGGATACTTTCGAGGGACTGCATAGACTATGTGTCCGAGGGATTCCAAAAGCTTATTTTTTTATACCCGTAGCGTATACTTCAGTTGTTGATTTTTAGCAAGCACCGTGAACCAATACTTTTTATTTCGTTCTGTTAAAAACACACTAATGCTCAATGTAACTTAAACCTATGGTACTAAAGTAGTGTACAGCTTACTCATACGCATGCACACAATAACAGTCTGTCAGTGAACAACGAACATTGACCCTTGACCTTTGGCCTTTTCCAACCACATGCGTTTTACAGGGAACTTCTGTGTGTAGATACCTGTAGTTTCTACATTGATAGTCAGTGCGTTAAACTTGGTTTAACACTCGTGCACCCTGTTTCAATGTAAAGTGAGTGTTTGTGTTTACATTATAGTAGTGTGCGCTGCACAATTGAGCATTCATCGTTATACCTTCATCCTCGTAAACAATTCATTTAGATCTTTGCTGACTCTTTCATATAGCTTAACATTTACGAATTATTAAGAGAAACTGAAAGAAAAACAAAACAGCCATAATGTGTAGCTTACCTTTCATAGTTGAGTTGACACGAACTTTATCTCTGTCCAGGTCAGAAAGCAGTAGGCTTAGAGATGCAAACTATTAACAAACTGATAATGTAAATGGAAGTATGGAATTCAGTGCGAGCCATGCGAAATGAGTCTCTCTTTATTACCCGCGCGGTAAGAACACAAAGGTCACGTACAGCAAAATATATTCCAAATGCTTGACATGGATGTCGTGTTATAATATGTGGCTTTGTATTCTATGTCATTCGATCTCCAAACGTTTATTTTTTTCTAAATTGTTATGCCCCAAATATGGCATATTAAAGTCGCCATCTCCGGTTCAATTGATCAAATCCGGGCTATATCTTGCTCTTGTATGGACATGTTTTAAAATAACGACACATATGTTCGACCTACCAAGACACAACCCGTGTCCCTACCTCTAAGGTCAATGTCACACTTAGTGTTTGATAACTATTGAGTGATGCATATAAGGACATGAGAGTATAGTTGGTCGTGTCCGGGCTGTAACATTCTAAGAGTATAGTTTGTTGTGTCATGGCTGTAACATTCTAAGAGTATAGTTGGTCGTGTCCGGGCTGTAACATTCTAAGAGTATAGTTGGTCGTGTCCGGGCTGTAACATTCTAAGAGTATAGTTGGTTGTGTCAGGGCTGTAACATTCTAAGAGTATAGTTGGTCGTGTCCGGGCTGTAACATTCTAAGAGTATAGTTGGTCGTGTCCGGGCTGTAACATTCTAAGAGTATAGTTGGTTGTGTCAGGGCTGTAACATT
>ENA-OREC01001955-OREC01001955.1-marine-metagenome-genome-assembly--contig:-NODE-1955-length-10957-cov-13.364798_pt1 | contig 10957 bp, 2 predicted proteins | sample MGYA00248626_ERZ508543 | MGnify/ENA primary metagenome ERZ508543 (study PRJEB26211, sample SAMN05518279) | marine metagenome | isolation source: Puget Sound, Washington, USA | host: Bankia setacea... | reverse complement strand
AATGTAATGGATAAAATCTGGGATAGAAAATCCTTCGAAGTCGGAGGTCATTGGCCGTTGTGGCGGGAATGAAAAAACCGAATGACCACGCAGAACCGACAAAAGTCGAACGCTAAAAAAGAAATTAAAAAAAGACAATCAGCGATGTGTGTATACGCGATGGGATGTCATTTAAATATTCGATACGTACAATCAAATTCGACGTTACAAAGCGAGCGCGGTAGAACGCATAATTCCCCAATTTTCCACATTTCGCAATTCGTTGTTTATCGTTTTTAGATCTACATACAATAACAAATAACTCTATATTGACCTTTCATCCTCTAGTCTATAGTATAATATGTTGTCGTCAGATTTATATTAAACAGGCTTATTATGAAGTGTTTGATTGAACCAACTGGTATTTATCCAATCGTTCTAATGGTAACACAAATTGGTGTGACCTTTTGCAGAGCCTGTGGTCAAACACTACTTACATTATTACAATATAAAGTCGGGAAAAGTTCATTGTGATGACTTATTGCTAAGAACGTAGAGTGATGGCCTGTTGTGAACTACTTTCCTCAAATGCTAGAGCTGATTATATTAATACGCCAATTATCAGCCATACTATTTACATGCTCTATTTCAGGGCGATCAGCCAAACATTGTCTATAGCGGTTTTTTAACTTCACACATGATTCATAACCTCTTGATAGATAAAGCTTCGCATTCACTCGATCGCACTGATAGAACTAAGCTACATTGTACAGTCAAACTTCGAGATATCGTACACTTAGTATCAACACTCATAGTAACCAAGCAAATGAAAACATGGACCAGTGGGTTAATTATTTTTAGATAAGATAATCTCTATTTTAGATTTGAACATAACAGTTAATCATCGTACATACATTTTACAATAAAACACATATTGTAACGAAGTATGGAGCACATGTATATACAAAGGAACAAAGCAAAACTATAGATATTTTTATAACAGTGGGAGGTTGAATTTTGTCAGAAACTGTTGTCAGTTGTCATTTGTTTTCTAAGTGCAAATGCAAAGTAAATATATTTTCCAAGATTGATTACAGTACCAAAATGCGATGATTGTAAAAGAGAAACATACTTAAAGACGCTAGGTCTTCTATACAAATAATGTGAAATGTATTTACTTCTTATGGCTGAATATGCAGGACATTTGATAACAAAGTGAAAATCATCCTCAATCTCTCTTAAATTACAAAGTGTAATACTACGTATTTAATCAAGGAGATGTAATATTAGCGGTGAATTGATGTACACGAACACGAACACCATATGACCAGTACAAACAAGCTTCAACATATACATACATCATGTCGTTGTTGTTTTGCAGATAAACAATACGAACTCACGTGCACTACGTTGAGAATAGCTGTGTTATATCGGAACATAATAATGTTATTGTATCTTTCACAACGGCACTTTGCTATCGATCATGTAGTTTTATAAATATATATTTGTTTATATACGTATATACAAAACGTGCTTTAGTTAGTATAGTTTATACATTGTACCCATTTATTTTTAGTCGACTGTGAAACATATAATTTGTTTATTAAAATTACGCTCGAAACCGCTCCTGGAAACAACCAGTATTATATACTGATGGTAAAGTGTCTAGCTCATGGAAACAGCTCTGATGGGGTTTGAATTCACGACTGAACGAGTCAGACTCTCCGACTTCGCCATGTTGCCGATAAAAGTTCCACATTTATAACCTTGACATACAATTATACCCTGATCCAGTAATAGTAATGATAAGATAACATTTATCAAATCTATGTACATAAACATAACGGCCAAGTATTGGAATTTCTAAAGGTTGGATATATTGCAAATTTTAACTATGCAATTAGTTGTTTAATTAGGAAAGAGTAGGCGAAAGACCAATGAATGTACATATACATTTAATGTAAAGTTAATAGTATTACATAACTAATATTACCGTAACCTCAATAACAACATTTATTTCGTTTGTGCTGTAAGTGATCAAACAGTGCACGATTATATTACTATCCCGGGTCAAACAACCAGCATAACATAACAACAAAGCACCTTCATGTGTAATGTGATTCTCTAGTGAGCTATGTGTTCTAGAATCTCAATACTTAGCGCCTTTCCAAACACCGGAGACCATATAAAAGGTCGTTGCTTGTACAAAATGCCATTCTAACAACGGACTCCAGCTAGTGCTACGAACACAACTCCAACGGAGAGCTTTATATGTTTGCTCGTATACATGTTTGTGAATTAACTGTGATACAAATTCAACAAAGTGTGCAAACAAATATTTGTTGATATTTTCTGTGATTCAAAAACACAGCAATGATTCTTTTAAGTGTTAACATACTTCTCACTGTTCTGAATTATTTCGCAAACTGTGACAATACGACAGATGCACTGTTCCTATCAATGGACACCAACATTACATGGCCACAAATCTCGATACTAGACTTAGATAATAACTACAGTGGACCAGCCAATGTTGGCCTTGAATCGGAGACCAACGTTACAGAGGGGTCACTGTTTCTATTCCCCAAATCAGCCGTGCGAACGAATGGTGTTAATGGATTACCGACAGATGATACAGGATCTGGCAATATGTTCCGAGAAACAGCCACACAAAGACTAATGCCTCGGTTCATGTTACCAGGAAAAGGTTCCACTACTACTGAATCAGATTATGGAACGACTTTTCGTTTACCTGGTCTGTCGTTTTACACTCGATCACCAGCATCATTATGGTCAATGGGAGATGTTCTTGCAAATGATTTGACCAGGTTTAACTCTGATGATGTTATGGAAAAGATATCAACGTTTAGTAATGAACTTCAGAATGATATTATCAGTGTACAACTACGTTACTGTCCATACACCGATCTATGCACTGTTTCCTCACTGATTGATGAACTACCGATTATACCAAATGAGTTGATAACTGAAGGAATGACCTCAGATAGGTTCAGCTCATGTTGTCAGAATTGCAGCTGTGACATAAAGACATGCTATAGAGATCAAACATGTTGTCCAGATATAATAGAGTATCCATCAATAGACCAGCTCAATAACGTCGATTCTGGAGACGTCATGTCTATGTTGGGAACTGTAACAAAAGACGGAGAGGTCAAACGTAGTTGTCTTTCCTTGAAATTTGGATCATTTGATTACGACGGTTTGTATGGTGTGGAAGTATGTCCAGATCCTGACAATGAGTATTCTCACAAATGCACCAGAGATTATACATCTGACATAGAACTTATAATGGATATAGTGCCATGTCAAAGTAGGACCAGTTTTGAGGTTTATAGAAACAGATTTTGTGCTTACTGCAACCATGTATCTGATGATGATATTGACTTCTTCGAACCAAGGCTGCAATGTTTAAATGAGCCACCAATGGAGCAAATTTCAGATGTCAAAAGGATGATGCAATTTTTACTCGCTGAATATACAGAGTGTCATATTGATTTCATGTTTGACCCCGATGCTCCTCACCAAACATGTCGAAGAACAAGAAACACATGCAATGTTACGGGAGAGTGGAAAAGTTTTTCCTCCGAAGTAGAGTTCGCTTGCCGTTCTTACAAATCTGAAATAACGTACGACACATTTCTCTATCAAAACATGTTCTGTATTATCTGCAACGGCTTTTACGAAGATGTATATCAATCAAAGTGTCTTGAAGATTTAAAACATTATTCAGACGGGTATACCTACTCATTCTCTGGACTTCTTAAAATAGAGACGGGTAAAAAGAAACAAGATACCGCAGGAGAGGGAAAATGTTCACCAAACGAACTGTATGACGATTCAAAGGTAAACACTTAAATAGCGAAGTTGATTAACTAGTATAGGTATTGATTGAGGCTGCAAATAAAACAGGCTTTGTGCTACTAATGTTTTAGATTTTGACATTTATGATGTCAGTGTCCCTGATTTAAAAACAACTGTTAATAAGTTTTACGATGGTTCTATGTTTAAAATGAATAGTTTTGAATGTATTCATGTTACAAGTTACCCCAGTGATGTCTATATACAATGTAGTAGGTCTAGAAGTTAACTTATACAAATAATTAACATATGTGTTCAAGTTATTATTCAAGTTAACAATGAATTCAGTTTACTTAAACAAAGAAAAGTGTTAATTTGATTGACAACAAACAATTTGTAACTGAGAAATCAAGGGTGTGCAAACATTATATTAGAAACTGAATGCGTGCAAGACTACACGATGATGCCCTGCAAGCAATAACTATACAAATCGTTAAGGTACCACACTTGGTTTTGTAATATTAATAGTAGCGGTTTTTCGCATTATTTTGTTCCGGGTCCCTTCTTAGGAAAAGGAAATGATAAACAAACTAAACTATATGGTATTGTTTTGTCCACAACCTTTGTCTACAATGATTAATTTGTATTACTTTTCACTTTCAGGTAACATGCAGGAAAATCAGTTGTCCTACAAATATGATACTTCGAAATGGAATGTGTAAATTTATGTTCACAGATCTTTCAAATGATATGGACATCGTGTATGCGATCAAATTGAAACTGAAGCCGCTGCCATACAAAAGATACGCCGAGCTCGACAAAATGGGTGCCTTAGACTACGTCGAAAGGTTTGTTATCGAGCATGGTGGTCTGATAGAATACCAAGAAATGTTCTGCATCATCTATAACACATCGCGGACAACAACTGTTGCGGAATCATTCGTACATAGCTGTCAGATGGAGATGCAAGTCTATACATTTGGAAGAACGTACAAAGAAATATTTGTCATGGAGATACGTAAACTGCACCATGCGTACATTCCTCCATACACTGTTAAAGTAAAAAACGACGAGGCTGGTGGGGACTTTCAGACTGAAATTATACCAAAGAATAAAGACTTGATTGGCGCATTACGTCTTCAGTTGGAAGACACAAAGTCTTTAGATGTTGTTCATGTTGATCGCAGATTGTCGTCAAAATTTAAAGGTTTTGATGGCTCACAGAAAAGGCCATTAGTGGTTGATCTAGACTCGCCCTTAGCATGTCCAGTAGTGAATATCTCCTCAAATGAAATCGAGGAATTCGATAGTGAAAGCAACAATCTGAGCTTACATACCGGGTTTGAGGTAAACAAATATAAGTGGTATACTGACAATGATTTTGTGTATATCTGCGTTGATGAGTATGAAACATATTTAGATCTCATTCGACCTGCGTTTGAATTTAGCATGGGAGTGGACATTGTGATATCTGTTATTTGCGTGTCTCTATCACTTCTTGCACTTATTATAACACTTTTCAGTTATGCAATTCATGCTGATCTCAGACGTACACTTCCTGGCAAGAATCTTATGTCACTTTGTGGTGCTCTTGTATTGGCTCAGAGTTTGTATATTGTCGCAAACTTTACTGGACTGCAAGCTGGTTCTACCACTTGTCAGTTCGTAGGAATGTCTGTTCACTTTTCTTGGCTTCTGACATTCTTTTCAATGAGTGCATGCACGTTCCATATGTTTCGTGTATTAACGAGAACAAGGCTGTCATCAGAAAGCTCTGGGGTAGGTAGGTTTTTGGGTTATTTTTCGTACTCGATATTTTGCAGCTTGCTGTTTATCGGCATCAACATCATTATATCTGAGCAAGTGTACGGACATATAGGATATGGTCAGCATGCGTGCTATATTTCATCACAATATCTGTTATATTTCACATTTGGTTTACCTCTAGCATTGGTCATTATTTCAAACGTAGGGATGATCATCACTGTAATTGTTAAAATCAGACAAACCGGCTCTGTGTCAAGAAATGTCCAGAACCAGCGCAATAACATTATTATATTTGCCAAATTGTCGACAATTACAGGCGCTACGTGGATATTTGGCTTCGCCTATCTATGGACAGATATTGCATTCAGTTCTTATTTGTTCATTGTACTGAATGCTAGTCAGGGATTGTTTATTTGTTTTGCGTTCGTGGTCAACAGGCGAGTTTTTACAATGCACAAAGAGTTGGTTTCAGGGTCCAAACGTTCAGAAGGTTCTTCATCAGTCACTAAGAACACAACACAATCGTGCTAAAAGCCTAAATATTTATACCGTTAATCAGTGTGCACATTATTTTAGTATCGGATTCAAAGTTCGTATCAATATAGTGATGCCGATAGTGTATGTTGTAATCAATTCGTCTGCAATCTGCATTGAGGAATACAAAGGCTTCCTGCAAGTATTCAGAACTAATGAAGACGTTCGAATTACTATTTCGCTAAAAGAAAATACGTCCACGAAGAATCGAACAATACAGAAACATACGCCAGCAATAGTAGGGAGGTGTACAGATACTGTTTATACAATGTAATGTGTTTTTTCTAAAGTAACCAAAGGGTATCGATGTGTTCTGAGCACCCATCGTAAATCTATATATCATGGTTATGTTTCAATGAGTCAAGGATGGATTATCACAACATAAATTGTATGTAAAGGTTTGACAAAGCATATTTATTTCGTAATATATATAATATACAGAGCTTACTTGTGTCAAGCATGTACTTATGTGCCATTATTATTTATATATTTGCTTGTTTTCTTACTTATTCATTACATATAATAAATAAAAATGCGTTTAGTTTCCGTGTTTCCTGCTTTCTTTTTAAAGAAATAGTGTCTACCTATATATATAAAGTCCAGTAAAGTGATTCATGACATTTGATTTAACGAAATGAATAAATAGAAATATATTACATAATATTGCTAAAAGGTATGTTGAGTATGTCGTTCTCTAATTACAAATATCGTGTCACATTCGTGTTATGTTAATTATGGTGCTGCGTGTACCAATGTACAAACTGAATAAAGGTTAATCCAGTTCATGATCCACACTAAACTGTAAAATACGGTTCTGGAATGTTGCAACACCGACACCGAACATCGTTGTGTTGAGCATACTCGTAGTTAGTGCAAATATCAGCTACGCAGTTATTCGAATGAGCTCAGCATGATAAGCAGTACATTAAACAAAAGTACACTCACATTTACAACTTATTGGTTCCACCGGCGCGAGCGTTGGTGCTTTCGACGCTTAAGTGTGCTCATACAGCGCTGTGGTCACAGTTCTAGAAATATACCTAAATTCTAAGGACGTCTTGCTGTGCCTTATTTGATTAGTTTCAATGGGTTGTGTTTGGCCAAATTAATAGTATGTTAATGCATTTTATGGCTTTTAGTTTAGATAATCTGTGTTTACTAGTCAACACGACACAATTGGATGAAGAACATATAGAAAAAAGTTTTCATCTGGAGCCAAATTACTTCGCATTTCATTTTCCAAATAAAATATCAATACAAATATGACGACACATATACCATCCTGTCGTATAACGATTTAATCAGATACACATGGTAATAATAATAAGTCAAGAAGTGAAAACATCTATACAATAAAATAGCATATTTGAGAAAACAAACTGGCTATATAGAGTTCCCATATATATCTATAACAATAATGATGTTATAGTAATAAACATATCTGAGAAAAATGTTTTCTGTTACACGAGGACAATTCTGACGACCTCAGTAACATTATTCCACATTTGAAAAGATAAAATAACACCAATCGGTTGTGTCATCCGGACCACACTGCCGTCTGTGTTTTCATTGTTGGACCGGAACATCACCTATTTGCAGACAGGTGCGCCTACTGTATTGCTCGGTAGCTGCATTGACTAAGCAGATAACTTTTGTAACAGTGATCACCGTGTCAAAGAGATATGTGGGTATATCACATTTCTACATGACTAATATTGCATGACACTGGCTATATAGAGTTCCCATATATATCTATAACAATAATGATGTTATAGTAATAAACATATCTGAGAAAAATGTTTTCTGTTACACGAGGACAATTCTGACGACCTCAGTAACATTATTCCACATTTGAAAAGATAAAATAACACCAATCGGTTGTGTCATCCGGACCACACTGCCGTCTGTGTTTTCATTGTTGGACCGGAACATCACCTATTTGCAGACAGGTGCGCCTACTGTATTGCTCGGTAGCTGCATTGACTAAGCAGATAACTTTTGTAACAGTGATCACCGTGTCAAAGAGATATGTGGGTATATCACATTTCTACATGACTAATATTGCATGACATATAACCAATGGCGTCAACTTTGATTATGACTTCCGGTGTTCCGTAAATAGGTCGAAGGTCGTCAGTAACGATTACATTTTTTATTTTTCAACAACTATCTTGAGTAATTAACATTCAAATGGTTAGTTTTATATATCAAACACACATTTAAATATCATTTTCAAACTTTTCGGAAAAAGGTTAATATCTGGAAATGACCAGAGGGTACCGACATCGGGCGACATTCGATGTTTTCACTGGAATTGTTTAGGGGTGTTCTGCCTGAAGTGTCATACTGTTACAGTATTGTGACAAACATTCGGTTATCTCTTATGATTTTCAAACTGCAGTAGGCCGCTACCTGTCGCAAGAGAAGTTTTGACTAGGAAAAACAAGATGTTGAATTAATGTGATATTGTATATACGAGATACATGTTTATACGTAGGTATCCTCCGTTTTCACTGCGTGCGTGCTTGCATTTCGTTGGTATTATCTGTCTGCAATTGTCTGAACAATAGCCACCCGGTGCAGCAACTAATCATAACAAAGCTTTTAAACGGCGATACATCCTTACAAGCTAAAACTATAGATCATTTCCACGCAACAACCCATTGACATGCTACGTATATTTGCTATATACCATCACATTAACATTGTCCTATACGTCATTGATCACTTGAAAACAAACTCAATCGTGGATGTTATAATTGTTGAGGGATAAGATACTGTTGATGCCAGAGTTAATCTACTAATAGTACCATGCCTTTCCTCTCTTGAAAAATTTCCACATTCTCCATCGAGAACTGGTAAACTTTGCCTTCTCCTTGCAGCACAATTTGTCAGTCCTTTCCTTGGGTGGAGTTAACTCCCAGGCACCACATCGGTCCACTTCCTTATAGCCACCCTTACATTTCATGTTTATCCTTGATCTTCGTTTGATACAAGTACACAGCAATACCTTGAGTTTGTCACTCCTATCTACAAATATACATACATCTGTAAATCACAAACATTACACAATCTATATCAAACACGAATACTTCTTAAACCATCACTATACACACCAACGAACTAAACAAGTGTGAAATTCTAGTTTTGGTTGTCGTCTGAATACAGTCTTATTTAATATAAAAATACATTTAGATTAAAGTTATTAAATGTGTGAACACTTGAACAATACTCTATGTCAAATAACTATTATGAAACCCATTTTAATTAGTCTTGTATCTTCTCTGTTTACGATAACCTACGTTAAACGTACTAACCCTCTCCAACCCGTTACTCGAACAGTTATGTTCATTTGTGTTCGTTTGTTTCCTTTAAACTCATAAAACAAGTTATGGAGTTGAGTAAAAATCTGTACAGTATTACACAGCAGTATTGTGGACTTTGCAATGCTACGCAGTGAAGTAAGAGATGCGGAATGTTACTACAAATGTCAAGGTCATACAATATTAAACGTCAACACTGGACGCCATATATGTGCAATAATGACGGTAAAGTACAGGATCGAAAAAGGCTACCTATAAACAAAGAATACGAGACCAAAAATAAAACATACTTGCAGAAGTTATGTTTATAATAATTCCAAACAATAGTATGAACATCCAAATATGTTGCATCGTGTCGTTATTGTTCCCCTGGCTGACCACTGCTAACACAATCACATCTTATTTAAAGTAATGAAAATCGCGCAATCATGTTAAGATGCAAATGTGAATGCGATACTTTATCAAAAGATAAGGAAGTAAATTTGACCTCTGTTTTGTTTGTCTTAACCTTGTGACAATAGTATTGCAATAACTTCCAGTATTTGGTGTAGAACTTGGGTATATAACGTGTGTAGCATGTAGATAAACGTAAGTAGATCTATATCGGAAGTAATGCATGTTCTTCCGGATACAATACCGATGAAAGTGTCGTAGTCTGAGGTATTGTTTAGTATTATTATTGTACATGGGTATTGTATGAGAACATTGACCAGATACTCCCGAATACATTACATGGACCAATACATTACAAACGTGGTGTAACATGTGTATACAATGGACAAGTGTTCTATACTCTGTTGTAACAATCCAGTCAACAGTCTAATCCACCTATTATAAAATTCAACAGTCCGTGTAATGAATTCACGAGTGTCTGGTCATACACTATATCATTGACACTCTTGAATACATAGTGCACACCTGTGAATTCCAAACTTGGTCGGTTAGATTATCGTGTTGTTGACGTATATCTATTCTGTACACATATATAAACAAGACGTTTGAAACTCCGTTAATTATGTGATGTATTCAGAAGTGTCAGGTCAATGGTTTTGCGAATACACCCTAGCTATGACAAATACCATTGAATTAATACGTTTGTTCATCGCGTATATTTGCAATTCTGCAGTCCTTTAAAAGTATTCGGGTCAATGTTCCCATTATTATTCGTTAATAATTATAGGTTATTATACAGTTGACTGTACTTCGTCAAAGACAACATCGTCATATAAAAATACACGCACAGTTAATTAATATACCGAATAATAAAAACTTCGAAACAAAACGAACTTATGACCCGCAGTTGCGGACTATCGCCGACGAATGCACGTTGCATTTTATCGTATTGCATCACTTTTTATGTACATGTCTGCTACATACATTTAGTAAAAGATGGTTTTCATACCGCGGGGAGAGGAATCTGGAATATAGATGTGTTTATGCTATGAAGAATGTGATATATGTTAAAACAGGATTGGATTGGCGAAATTTAAGGTTCAAAATGGAGCGAATCCGGAAAAAAGGAAAACAACATGACA
>ENA-OREC01001954-OREC01001954.1-marine-metagenome-genome-assembly--contig:-NODE-1954-length-10961-cov-13.520856_pt1 | contig 10961 bp, 5 predicted proteins | sample MGYA00248626_ERZ508543 | MGnify/ENA primary metagenome ERZ508543 (study PRJEB26211, sample SAMN05518279) | marine metagenome | isolation source: Puget Sound, Washington, USA | host: Bankia setacea... | reverse complement strand
TCTTCCTAATAAACTCTTAAATAACATTGCACACTGTTTACATTTGACCTAGAATCAACCAGACATTCCAATTAGTTCCAATTCTAGGCTATTAAGTTTTTGCCAATATTACCGGTTGTTTCAGGTTTTTAAAGGTCAAGGTCATCTGTATACCAAGGTAGAGGTCACTGATAAACTAAAAAAGTCCAAAAACACCACAAACGAGCTTAAACTGGTATGAAGGCAAAAACATAACATGCATAGTAAAAAAAATTCATTCTCAGAGTCTCAGTATTCATACAATTTCCTTTCCCATTTTAGACTTACCAATATTGCTAAAGTACACTAAATGCTCTCTTTTTTTATTTCTTTAATAGCTATTCAAAATGTCAATTATTCTTCAATGTCTGAAGTAACCAATCAAAATCAAGTCATGTGATGAACAACCAATGAGAAAAGAGAAAGATGGAAACATAGTTAGGAAGGGTCTGTGCTATGTGTTGACTTATGTATACAGGTACATCCTTAACGTGTGAATCAGGTTAATCTACATGGAAGAACAGACACCCAGCATCCTGAATGGAAATGATGGCTCTTTCAATGATGTATCGTATATTCTCCTTTAAGTTTCTCCGGGTAACACTCCCATACAACCCTTTCTATGACATTTTTGATGTACAGATTGGATATTTTATTGTAATCATTCTAATGTAGTTGATTAGTCAATATAATGTATGTACAGTGACGCTGCAGGAACAAAGGACACATTCAAAATTGGTGGTTTTATTTCAGGGTTAAATTATAAAAAAAATCAAGTTGTGATCCAATTTCGATGCTTTTCCTGAATGCCTACAAACAAAACCTAGAAATCTTGATGCATCTTTTAAAGAGTAAAGCAGATCTAACAGTTTAAGATAAACAAATGTTGGAGATTATATTACCATTTAGTAGTAGGCATGGTCACTTACGGTCTGACCCTGGTACAAACAGAATCTCCTTTCAATTAGTGATCCTAAGAAGGGAATTTAACCATGCATATATGAGTAAAAATTATCTAGGTTTATAAATATAGCCATCTGTGATCTAGATTTTTATACCGGGAATCAACAGCCATGTTAGTTTTTCTTCATGTAAAATTGCTTCATGTTTGAGTAAACCAAACTTACCGTTTAACATAGCAGTCTTGATTTCGGTCATTTTTCTTTTTCTTTCACCTCAACACTGAAATAGAGAAATTGTACATTAATACTAGTTAATACTATTCAAATAATCAAGGGGAAAAAACGAAAGGATTCTAAGAGCTATTGAATAAAGAAATAGACAAGGCAACTTCACATTCACCCCTTGTTATAATTATAAGACATGAACTTCAAACAAAAAGAGTGCAGAAAAGTTAGTATAACAAATCAGTTTTATAGAACAATTACATTACACGAAAGGCGATTTGACCGTTTTATTACCTTACGATTCCTCAAGGCTATATAGTAAAGTAAATCTATTTTAATCAAACAAGAAGAAATAAATTTCCTGATAAAAAATATTATATATGTAGAAGATAGTTCTAGCAATGCTACCCATGTAAAGCCCTAATTGTACATGAAATAAAGCTATTCCAATTCAGACGACTCTCCAAAATTGCTCAATTAACATAATCTGCCTCCGTGAATAGAAATGGTTTTCGAAAGATTTTTATATAATTACACACAAAAATCATCCAAAAATATCAAAACCCACCCCCTATTCAAATACGTCTAGATACATTAATATCATAAATCATGTGTGGAAAGAATCTTCGACGCCCAAATACGCACATAAACTAGGTAACCACTTAAATCTGTCTGAATCGCAACAACAAAATAGCTACATGGAATAACTATCTATAATTGGGTAATTTTGAAATTCGAGTTCAGATTCATCTTTCCTCTCTACCACCTCATTCTCATCATTGTGACAAGGAGTACGATTTCTACTGCTGTTAATACGTCACTAATATCTATCTAAATCTTCGGCAACACCTGATTTAAAAAAAATATTCTTTAAAATAAGATACGACTTATGTGGTGGCACTTCAATTCACGTATGTTATACCGCATTGCAAATATAACTCAACATCCGAGACTGCATGTGAATTATAATCCCACCAAAGAAAAGCAGACATTTTATTCATGTAAAACATTTTTAAGCTGCAATGTTGGCAAATGAAAAGGGCTATTCTGTACATACGCATAAACCATTCTGTATTTCTCATTTTCGTTGATGTCTTTTATAACTGATGTCTTTTACAGCGGCCAATTTGAATAATAAGCCTGCATAAAACTCCTTCAAGCACATCTCAATATTTAGTTTCAGCCAAGATATTTATTATCAAGGAATTTTTGACATTTCAGTAATAACCGTTGGCAATCATTAAATTCTGTGAAAATATGGAAATTTCACAGTTCTAGATTGTCTACTTCATTAAAATTGCAAATATGGAAAATAATTAGAATAATTATTCCGGAACAAACGTACATTGTTAGCACAAAAAATGCAGTGAATTCCTGCAGAACGACTGTACGTTATAATTATACCTTATCAGAAATGTATAATTATTCCATGATTGATTTTGAGCAGACAAAAAGTGTAGTAAGCAAGAGAATGATAAAACCCATACTTCAAAACCAAAAACATTTTTTCCCGCTTTCTTGTTTTTATATGAAGATTCTCAAGAAGACAAGGCAACCAATACTGATACATAGAATCCAGATACAATTAAACATGAGTGAAAATTAAAATGATGCATACTTTATACTAAGGATTCATTGGAACTGAACCAATTTTCTTACATATAGCTCAAATGGTTACCTATTTGGATGGATGGATGGATGGATGAACGAATGAATGGATGGATGAATGAATGGATGGATGAATGAATGAATGGATGGATGGATGGATGGATGGATGGATGAATGGATGGATGGATGGATGGATGGATGGATGGATGGATGGATGAATGAATGAATGGATATTGAATGGATGGATGGATGGATGGATGGATGAATGGATGGATGGATGAATGAATGAATGAATGAATGGATATTGAATGGATGGATGAATGGATGAATGAATGGATGAATGAATGGATGGATGAATGAATGAATGAATGAATGAATGAATGAATGAATGAATGAATGAATGAATGAATGAATGAATGAATGAAGGTAAACTGGGATTGATTCACACATTTGCTGCCCATAGTTCAAATGTTTTGTTGTTTTTGACTGTTTATATGACTGATGATTATGTAGAAGTGTTAAATCAAGCATGAACTATTTTGGATTAAGACTGAGTGTAACAAAAATATTATTAACTCCATCCCTGATAAAGCAACTAGTATAAGTCACTGAAATAGGGAACTGTGGAAATTGGAGTATTTGGTATTTAGTCATTATAAATCAAACACTTGCAAATACTTGATAATAAACAAACAAAAATTGCTGTTTTAAAAATGAGTACAGAATCAATAGCAAACAAAAAACGCAATTGTCATTAGATTTGCGCTTCATGAATATAACCAAATTTCCCATTTTCTCTGCCAAAATCTGTATCTAACACTGTCAACCTGCTTTGTCAGAAGTGCTAGTTAGCTGTAACAATTGTCAACCTCTTTGTTATAAGATATGAGAAGATTATGCCAGAGCACTTCTGACCTTTGACTATTGTTTTTTCCCGCTAATTTTAGACCTAAAAATAAAACGCAGCATTATGTAATAAATCATCTACTTCTATCTGGATAAATCAAGAAGTGCAACTTTTAACTGTATTATGAGATAAGAAACCAATCATTTACTTTTATTTCAAATTATCTAAAAAAAAGGACTAAAAATAAAAAGTTTTCTTAATAGCGTACGATAGATAAACAGCTGGCTTGGATGTGTGCATTTGAATATATATGGACAACTTTATGAGGTTTTATGTCAAGAGGAACAAGATCAACATATTTCCAGCTTGTTAGTCAAAGTTTCTTGAAACCGATACATGCACTGCAATATTCGCGCAGGGGGATTCATTTTCCCTATATTTAAGGTCATTTGTTAACTCAAGCATTTAAAGTCCTCTCCATTCATTCACATTTTAAAGCACTTCCAGAGAATATACAACATGTGATTTATTTTCCAAAGCAATGAGAATTCAATACAAAGCAGTTTTTTGTTTTTCTTAGCGTTTGACTTTTGTCGGTTCTGCGTGGTCATTCAGTTTTTTCATCCCCGCCACAATGTCCAGTGACCACCGACTTCGAAGGATTTTCTATCCCAGATTTTATCCATTACATTTTTTTTCCTATCTTAATTCTTCAGAAAGAGCCAGTATTTCCCTTTTAATGTTGAGTGCCAAACAATGGAACTACTGGTACCATTTTTATAACGTCTTTGATATGACGTGGTCTACCACTAGGCTATCGAGGAGGCCATCAATACAAAGAAGTGAATTCTCTAATGGAAAAAAGTGTTGCCCCTGTTACTATAGCACGTTTTACAGTATTTCTGACAGCACTTAAAAGGTCTCATGTGTCCAGGATGAAGCTTACGCTGACAGAATGCAGTGTGTGATATCCTTCGTTCCATATTTTGTTATTATCTTAACACAAACATTCCAGAAAAAAATTGATAATACATAATTCATACCTTGTTCTGCTATTTGTAGCCAGTTTGTTAATGGCAGATTGCTTACATAGACACTAAACCTATTTACAGTTTTTGAGTGCGACAAATGTTTTAACAACTTAAAAATGACCTTGAACATAAATGAGGTGACCAGTAAGCATAAATGAGGTGACTGGTAAGCAATAGTAAATTTTGTCTAAATAGAATCAGCAGGGCAAGAAAATTCGGCTTGTCCTACCGCCCTTGTCCTACCGCCCTGACGAGTGGTTCTGCATGTAAGCTGCCTCGTCCTACCGCCCTGATGAGTGGTTCTGCATGTAGGCTGCCTCGTCCTACCGCCCTGATGAGTGGTTCTGCATGTAGGCTGCGTAGAAATCAGTAATGAATTGTTCTTGTTGTTACAATAAAATGTGATGAGCAGGACAATCTTTAGATTTTTAGAATTTTCTTGCCCTGTTTAAACCAATCTTAAGTCACTGAGCTTAAACCTGCTATTTGACTTCACTGATATATAAACTTACAACATATTTAGCCCTATACAGCATCATTCATAGAAATCTTTAAAAAAAAAGAAGAAGGTTTTGAAGGTAACAATCCTGTGTACAATCATGTTTGAAATTATAATTGTACAAATTAAAAATAAATAAAAAATCTAATAATATTGTAAATGATAAATTAGGGACTAGTGATAATCTTGCTATGTCTAAAAAACAGTGGATAGTCACACAAAGGTATGCAAACTAGCAGATTTAACAAAGTGATTAAATTTTTAATTCCAAGACGAAAATGCTTAAACTTTTCCTTGCTAACACAAAATTAAGTTCCATGTTTTGTCACTGGATCAACATTGTTTACATGCTTTCCTTCTTTCAAGACTCTTTCATCGTACATGAGTCATAGAGTATCGCTAAGCATGTTAACCTTTAAAAGTATTTCTTTATCAAGAGCTCTGGCAATGAATCGAAGTAAGGTAAGTAAGTTAAAGACAAATATAGATTGTGGAAAAAAATTGCTTTGTTTTCATTCTCAGAGATGGTGGCAATAACGCATCCAAACACATCAAAGTCAAAGTTTATAAACACCAAATTAGTGTTCCATTATTCACCGACATTGCATCCACATGAATCAGACCTATTCTCATTGGCAGTGACCTCATTAAGATAAAATTCTAAGGTCAGGCCGCTGCCGATATTTGGAGATGTAAAGAGGTTGTGACTAGCATGACAATTCACGTGCATAGAAAGCTACAATTAACCTTATTAGTAACATAGATTTTCTAACTTATTCTTCTTATTACGGCCATTAAGCTGTTTTGTAAATCAAAGATACTGATTCTCATTTCTAAGTCATTTAATATGTTAATTTGTTGCTAATTACTTGTTTTCTACATCAAGGTGGCATATAATGTACTGGGTTTGAACTGTTTGTGACTGTGACATTAGTGAGTACTTGCAGTGTATGAGGGGAGGGGCACTAGGGGGCAGGGCATGAGGGCTGGTTAGTCATACTTTGGAATCATTTATTTCCGTGGGAGAATCGAAATTTCGTGGTTTTCATAAAAAAGACATGTTCATTGACTTGTACATTCATTGACTCGTACATTCATGGACTCGTACATTCATTGACTCGTACATTCATGGACTCGTACATTCATTGACTCGTACATCTATGGACTCGTACATTCATTGACTCGTACATTCATGGACTCGTACATTCATGGACTCGTACATTCATGGACTCGTACATTCATTGACTCGTACATTCATTGACTCGTACATTCATTGACTCCATTTTTGTGATCCATTGTGGATATAGTATATAACATCCATAATCGTTTATATTTAAAGTTGTGGTTTCAGCTGATCAACCAAATCTAGAAATATTACCCACAAAATACAATGATTTTACAGTAGAAGAAAGGACTATATATCTTGTACACTCAATATACATTGTAATACACATGGTTTGCATCTGCAGCACACGATAACCATAAATTGACTGCCAACTACAACTCATTTTTCCTTTCAAAGCCAATTTGTAGTCAATCTAATATGTTGATTCCGCTGAGACTATTTAGCAATTAAAATACAATTAAATTATCAGTTCATTAATTTCTTCGGTACACAAGTTGTATACTAATGGATTCCATCAGAGCGGGTTTTAATATAGCCATAGTAGTCCTGTACATGTAATTCTGTGCAAATCTGTCTGAAATTATTTGTTAAGTATTCACCGAGATATTCCTATGCTAGAGTGACTACTAAACCCCCGTCACCTGATCTATCTCGTGCAGCAAGCAAACCTAATCATCGACTGTCAATCAGTTCAACAAGTGTAACATAAACAGATTCAAACATTCTCAAATAAATAAGGCTTACTCTTACAGACAGACACATCTAAATTACAAAACTGACTTTATATTCAGATAACTGTTGTCATGACTAAATGTAAAGAGACACGCCTTCTCATGTAAGATTATAACTTCTTGTAGACAGAAAATAGACATAATCGTAATAGTTTTTGAATATTTTGAGTGAGAAAGTCCTCAATTTTTACACTTTAGTGTTCATTATCTAGTCTGCACTGTTGGTATACACAGTACATCTATTTTACTTATTTGCAATCTATTTCATTAAAAAAGCAACCTTTTTATATCAAATACAATGTATTTATGTTAATAACATGTATCAATAGTGTATGCATTACTTTTACTTTTACTGCTAAATGATTTATAATAAACAAAACATGGAATGTATTGAAGAAATGTCCTCAGAAAATGTCATAAAACTCAAGCTTGGATAAAAAAAATGATTTGAATGTAACAAAAAAAGGCTTATTTCAAAACGTAGCACTGTAATTAAGTTTTCAATTTCATACTAGATCACATCTCCCAACTATTCCTCCAACACTACCTGGTACCTCTAATCTTTAAAAGTTTTACCTTTAAGGTGTCGCATCAATAACTTTCAATAAAAATGGGAGGTTTTTCGTTAACTTAAAGTACTGCACCCTTTACTTTCTTAATATTACACAATCTTTTCATCATGTCTGACAAATAAGACATTGTAACCCATGCAAGAAGTTATGATGCTTTATGGTCTATAGAGAATTCAAACATAAACATCCAAACAATAACAGACTTTCCGACTAGTAGATAACTAAAATAACAAAAAAGCTCAACAATCTGGTTAGGAATGGAATACCTTAAAACTGAAACAATTTAACCCTGACTGAAAAAGATGGGAAGTTAACCAAATATGAGTGAAAGTCTGAAAGTTAAAAGCCAGAGAGTCTCAATCTGAAAACCATCAGTAAACCTATCTCTTTGATGTCGTACAAAACTTTGATGTCAGTCAGTTCAACATAGTTACAGTTTCTTCACCAATCTCAACTCCCCCTCTATCAGTTCATGCTATTAATCCATCTTGTTTTTCTTCATTTCATTTTCATTCTGCCCTCTACATGCTACTGTGCCATTGTTTCCTCTTTTCCCAAATCTAGTTCCATCAGCAGATGACATATGATATACAGATTTGGGCAGTACAGTAACCAATCACAATTAAGTCCTTTGTAGGCTATGTAACCCAGTATTTTATACAATACGGTGGTCACATCATCTTTATATCTGGCTTCAAATTGCTTAAACAAGCGTTCGCACTCCTTTTTTATTTACTTTCAGAGAAAAAATAACGTAAACACATTTTTTTTACCTTTCCAAATAAAGTGCAGTAATAATTTATTTTTACAATTTATTTTGCAGATTGTTCATTTGGTTTATACTTATTTATTTGTGTCAGGCTGTGATGGAAACAATTCTGCTATTCCAATCCCTTATTGTTACCAACCAGTACTAAGCAATGAGGGAAGCGTTTCTAGTGAAGAAAACAAAATTTGGATTGTAACGGGTTTCACACTCACAATTGATAGGGAATCCACCGATGAGAAGTCTAATGCATGAAACACAGAGCTGCGCTGTGCCAATGGGCAGTGGTCTATATTCAAAGATGGTATTTGAAAGGGGATTTTTCACTGAACTTTTAGAACTTTTTACACTGTGTAAAGATGATTTCAAAATCCTTTCTCTATAAGACATTGCTGTTTTACCTATCATTGATTCTACTGCCTGCCGTAAGGAGTGATTTACAGACGCAGTGGGAAGTAAACATGCTGCATCTACTTCCTCCAAGGCTGGAATTCCAGACATATTGATGATGTTATTGTTTAACCTTCAGATCACGTAATATGGTAATATGTAAAAACCACCAAGTGACAAGGTTGACTCTATAACAAGCCATAAAACTTTGTCCGCTACAAGGATTATTGTCAGCCACATGTCAAGATGTATAACCAGAGGCACGCTTACCAATCAGTAAACTAATATTATGTTCTTACGTATACATGAATAAAAGCAAGCTAAGTTCTCTAAAATATAACTAATACAATTGAAAGCACTACCAAGTTCTAAATATTGGTGATTGGTTTCTTAAAATGGCATCAGTGTGCCCCAAGACTATTTAATTAACATTTGAATTAACCATTAATTAAAGATTTGAAGATATTTGCATGCCATTGCCACAGATAACAAAAGCTGGTCTGTAGACTTTGTCTATTAGCATGAGTGATTATGTACAGCGCGAGGTAAGCAGTCCCCACAAGGAAGATTATTTCTGGCGGTTCAAAGAATGCGTCAACCTTCACTGCATTAAATGTTCAGTATGTAATCATAACACAGAGCTGCACCAGTTTGCAGATAATCTTCAAAATACCTACTTGATTGCAAACTGTCGATTGAGGTAAACATTTCTTAAAGATAATTAAATATGATATGTTAATGCCTTTTAGATGTCCTTGATAGCAGAAGCGTGGCGCAGTGGTTAGCATGTCTGACTCGTAATCAGTGTATGCCTGTCAGGCGTGAGTAAGAGCCCTATCAAAGACTCCCGTTGTTTCCTTGAGCAAGAAACTTTACCTCATTGTTATGTACTGTTGGTTCCAGGAACCGATTTGAGATTGATTTACATAAGCAGAATTGTTTGTTTCACAATCAAACTAAAATGAATAATAGTGTAAACTAAACAACATTTCTATTTTACAGTTTCAATGCTCTCAGTGTCCAATACACTAAAAAATACAGTGAACCTGTTCGATCCAAACTGAACATGAAATAGGACTTCTAGGTACAATATTTGCAAGACACCATAATTTCACTCGTCCTTCTGGCCTCACTAGTTTTTTTTGCAGGACATTTTTAAGTTGAACATTTGGTATTAAGTTTCTAATGTTTTTTTTTTCTTATTTTTACTAAAGCCTACACTCAGCACAACCAGTAGAGATGTTGATGATGTTGATGCCTTGATTTGGGGTGACATTGGAGAGATAGGCAAAATCCTCAGACCAAATGTCAGTTCAACAAATTGTCAGCTATTAACCATTAACCATTCAATTCACAATGTGCCAGAACAAAAAAATACCAGCAGCTAATAAACGTGCCACAAACTGACAATACAGCCTGGAAATGAAATGTAAATCAAACAATTCTCATTTTCCAGTTAAAGATCTATCTATCATGCTGTTATTACGACTAATTGCATCTTGAAATCTGTTCCAATCAAATGACATTTTACCAGCTCTGTTACCAGAACATTATTAATCAACTCTTTTTTTAATACACCTAGATGACAGTCTGCAGTATTGGGTCCCAGGAATTAAATACACATTGCAATGTCAGAATAAAGCCTTTAGTAACAGATTTTCCAATATTATTCCCCTGGGGTGTGTTTTATACTCTACCTTGCCACGTGGATTTACCTTTGTTTTATGGAACATCTGTGGCATTAGAGGAACCGCTTATTGCCGTTTTCTCATTTTCCCTGCTATTGATTCCATCATAATTATTCAGAGTACAGATTGGAACTTGTAGACACGAAATGGCAACAGCTGTAGGTAGATTGTTGTGTGGTTTTCATAGAACAGTTCAGATATGATATTATATATGCCTGGAACACACGACTGTAGATTTTCTCTTCATGTAGCATCAGCTGACACATCGGGTAAATGGAATCGGTTCAACTGGCACTGTATTTACTGTCAACTGTGTGGGACAAGTCGAGTAACAGCTGCGCGTCTCTCTGCTTAAAGAAACAAAAGCAATCTGCTAGTATAGAATAGTATAGAATTCAATGGCACGGGCAAGCAAGACTTAAGGCAAATATCATTATTCCTGAAACAAGTGTGATATTTCTTTCAAGAATGCATGTCATTTAATGAAAGCTGCAAATAGCCTGCTCAGCATCAAAGTTCCTCAACATATTTACGCAGGTATAAGTCTGTAAGATTTCC
>ENA-OREC01001953-OREC01001953.1-marine-metagenome-genome-assembly--contig:-NODE-1953-length-10963-cov-13.312052_pt1 | contig 10963 bp, 3 predicted proteins | sample MGYA00248626_ERZ508543 | MGnify/ENA primary metagenome ERZ508543 (study PRJEB26211, sample SAMN05518279) | marine metagenome | isolation source: Puget Sound, Washington, USA | host: Bankia setacea... | reverse complement strand
CAAATATTATTTAGATAGCCTATTGCAAGCTTAAAATGTATGGTGACATTGACCTCTAACCTCAGCGGCCAGACAATTCGGCCTTACCTTCTTTAGTGGTTTCTTGTTTTACATTTATCCAATTGCAACTCATTGTTAAATTCATTTCTATTTTTGACGAAAATTTGTTTGCTTGAATTGGCTTGTGTACCGTATGTAATATTTATCACATTTCAAGGATTAAATGCAGAACGTCGTAAATGCCTTCTCCTTTCTATATAATTACAATTAATATGATTTTTTTCAGTAAGCCAAAAACAGTAGACAATGATGATTGTTGTAAAAGTGGTAACTAAAAGACTTGTGGATAAATATTACAAGAAAAAAGCATACGTAAAAGGTAGGGTTGTATTTTGTTTTACTTGTTAGGGATGTTTACCAAAACCATACAGTAGTTAGATATCCATGACAATTCCTTTACCTATAACCCACCAGATTCACCAATGTATGACAGAGTTATGGCCCTTGTTATAATACATGTAGAATAAGCAATATGTGAGCATGTTAACGCTATAAAGTCTTAATTTATTGTCTGATGTTAACCAAGTTTATACAGTAGTTAGATATCCATGAAAGCTCGATTCTTTTCCTGAATTAGTCAGATCCATTCATGCTTGACTGAGTTATGGCTCTTTTTATTGTCAAAATTGCAAAATTTAGGATTGTGAACAAAAAGGTCTTCATTTATGATCAGATGCTAACCAAACATTTACAGTAGTTAGTATATAATTACTTTTATGCATATTATGCTTTCAATTAACTAATTACCCGGAAACCCATGCAAGTAGAAGTCCATTACTTATTATTGACCACCACATATAGATTTCTGATTTCATTCCTCCAAGTTTAGAGGAGTCCTTTTATTCAGTTGCCCAGATGAGTTATTCAGGATTATCAAGGCCCTCTTGTCAGTTGGTAATTGGATTTATGTGTAAATATGTTGACTGTTTTCAGGAGGTAGAGAATGTGTATGGTGGCGTGATAAAGATGTTAGACACTGGAGACAAGTTAAAGGTGGACCAGTCCTACCTAGAGACAGTCTTTCCACCAATAGGTAGTCTATATTTTCTTTGATTTTATATGAATTTTCAGTAGGTATTTCTCTTATGTTTCTCCAGTAAAAAGTCATAAAGTTGTTGTTTTCTTTGATGTCAAGGACAAACAAATATTTCTCCAAATAGCTAAGCAGATGTGCATTACAACTTTTGGCCTGGCATAGCATATTTAGAATATTATTAAACATTATCTTTTGTTTAAATGTTTTCGTAGTAGAAGAATAAATCATATTCTGATACTTATCTGAAATATTTAACATGGGGAAATTAAGTTTGTTAGCTGATAAAAGTTGAGAAAATGTCAGTTCAATATTTGCAAAAGCCAGTTTATTTTGATCAGTATCTATAGAGGTACGATTGTTTTAAAAATAAAAAAATTCAACAAGATAAATTCTTGCAAAAAACGACACTCAAAAGTAACCTTTCCCAAAAGAATATGAACACTGTATTGCATAAAGCCTATTCTAAAGTCCAAATAATACTGACCAGCATTGATTGCCATCAGCCTACATAAACACCCGAGGCAACGTTGTTTTAGTCCTAAACTCCAAAATTGTAGCTCTCTGAGTAAATTATTGTCCAATTTTATTGACCTGTCAAGTATGCATACTTAATAAGGCTCATTTAAATATTGGATCCAACTTCGGTACTGTCCGTCCAGTTTACGAGAATTTATGTTGAATAGATATACATTGTATAATATTATGAATGGCAACGCTAGGGTAAGCCAATATATATTCACATCAGTAGCACATTGGTTTAGGCATAGGCTTCTTATGACACAAAAATTCAGTCCTAATGAAAAAGGTTCCTAGGATACTCCATAGAAATCATGACTATGCTATGGTACTTGAACAGATGAGATGCCATTTGGGCCCTTCTCGCTAAATTGTGTTATGAAGTACAAATAAATGTAGATATACTTAAAAATAGCATGATTTCATGTATTGAACTATGGACATTATTAGGTGAGTCCTTCATTGTCAAATCGACATTCACCTTGAACTAGCCCAAACTATTATAAAGTTCCTCTTTTACTCAACTGTACTTTACACTCTAGACATCTGTTAAATCATTTTAAAAGCTATTAGAAATGATGTAAGTTAGAGCTGTTATACATGCAATGCTCCAAACCACTGTATCTTAGCTGATCTAAAACTTATAAATGTGAGTCCTCAAGTATTTAATCCCTTCTCACTGTCTCTTTCTGTATCACACATATTTACTTCATTGATAAGTGTCTTCTGTTTATTGTCTGACTGCACCGTTTGTATTAGTGGTGTGTTGGAAGACTTAGAGCTGTTTGGAAGTTTGATATTGTGTTCAGTGACTGCACCTAACTCTATATCGTCCATGGAATTCTCACTGTCCTCAGAATCAGATGTATCGCTGCAATCCTGTTCAACCAGGCCAAGAGTCTGCAATGCAAGAACATGTTTGAATAAAGTGAACTGTGAAAATGTTTATAAACAATGGCTTTGGTATGATACACTATTAAATATTTGCAAATCAAACTTATTCCATAAAACCCTCTAAAAGACATATCTCACTTAAGCGTTTTTTGACCTTCTAACTTAAGTGTTGTTATTTTAATAATTTTGAGCCTGAAAGTCAAGTTAAACCACTACGCTTTTTCCAAAGACATATTGTATCTGAGAATGATCAAAGGCTTCCAAACGCAACCTCATTTTAAAGGTCTTTTCAATGTGTTTATGGTATAGAAAGTGTAAAAATTGATACTACTTGCAGTGTCTTTATATCGAGGCAAAAGTTGACAGACTAATCGACAGATGGACAGATATCATCAATACATAAGTAAGCATTGACTTCAGTCTTTGGGTAAAATATATACTGTGATGTTCTGCTAATAAGACCATCCTCAGGATCAACACAAATAGTCTTTATAACGAGTCGGTCTTAATAAGAAGCTCCAAATACATTGAAATTAAATGTTTTTGACCACAAAACAGGTGGTTGGTCTTGTTATCTAGTGGTCTTAATTGGAGAATTTACCGTACCATCACTTCTCTTTCAGCCACTCTTACATATATAAATGTGGTATGGTTTACATGAATGCAACAACACTGAGAAAGTTACATATCTTGTACCTGTATGTCTAGTTCTGTTCCAGGTCTAACATTTGAAGTTTAAGCATTACAAAGATGGTAAATGGGTAGAGCTTGGATGACATAGATCAAAGGAAGACACTAAATATTGAATGTAATAAGATATTTTTGCTTTCACTGCACTTTCTTTAACATTTCTTTAACACACAAAACGGCATAATTATATGGTGGTGTGTACAGAAGTAACTAGCATTTGTATATATGAAGACTGCTCCTTGTCGAGTTGTTCAATGTCTGCAGAGAAATCAGGTTCTAGTTCAATCTTAGATCTCAACTCATCGTTGCCAAATGTCATTTGTGGAAGGAAATCTCTGACTTTAGATATCACTGAAAGATTGTAACATAGCATTTACATATCACACTGCAGGAGTCTAGGATTGAAGACTACTGTGTTTTACAGGATACCACCCTTCATACTTATGTACATATTTAACAACATTTTTAAGACATATACTTGTTAATTTTAATTGAAACAATATGACTAACTAATAAATTAATTATGTTAAATTTATATTTGCTGTTTATAACATTGAACGTGTTAAAATTGACGTCTACTTGAACAAGTTAGGGTTTAAGTTGTAAACTGTAATTCTGACCTAAATTTAGCTTAATAGTACAGACAAGTGTAGGCTTACCAGAATTTAGAGATGTTTTAAAATCCTTCCTTAATTCGTTTAGTGATAGTCTTTTCTTATTGATAGTCAAACGTTGATCTGAAATTGTGAAATCAACAAAATAAGGTTACAAAAGCCCATCATAAAACCCTTTGAGACTCCAGTTTAAATGGTCAAAACATCAGGTGACCATTATAGCATTTGTGTTTACATGTACTGTTTTGTTAGTATCAAACAGTTTAGGTATGTTGATAATTACATTAAACCTAAAATTCAGGAAACGTATACATGATAAAGATATGCAATCATTCAGTAATCTGTGGATGTTTGCAAGGGGTGAGTTAGAACACCATCAAAGAAATATCTATTTAAATTAAATTGTATTGTAATCGTTAGTTTATCCGAAATTACATTCAATTGACAACAATGATTGCAACAGTGACTGTAAATGGATAGGTATACAACCTATAGCGTTTTGGTTCAAAGACATGAGCTCTGATGACAATTTACGCCCTTTTCTTACATCTCTGTTCCAGCAACTAAAAAGATTCGGCAACCCCCTGTACTGGACGGTCAAAGGGAGGTAACCGTCGTTTTGATTGGACAGTGGGGTAGCTGTTTGAGGTCATGTATAAATAGCGACAATGCAACCTTTTGCTCGATTAACGCGGCGCTACCATTTACTACAGCGAGAGGCCCAATACAGATGGTATTTATATAATATCTAACATAAAAGGTTAAGTGATTTGATAATCGCTTTTTTATAATACTTAGCATAATAATGAATTTCACAGACACAAATAAAAGTTAAATTTGAAAGTGCATTGTTGGTCCTGTCACGGACCTATAAACCATGGTCATTTAAATCACGCTAAAAAAATTGTCTTGCATGGGTGTATGAAAGTGAAAGAATTTTTAGATTGTGTGCACTCTGTATTATATATTGTTACTATATAATTTATATAACATTTGTAAAATAAAGAGGTTATTATTATTACCTCCCTTTGACCATTACAGCAACAAATTTCGCGCCTAACACTCACGCATCCACTCTCTACGAATCCGACTGCGGTGTTGGTTCGGTGACGGGTCAGGACGGCTCAAATAACAGTCGATGTGTAAGTTTTTTCTTGTTGGAGTATTCCATGGATGTTGTGGTTGTATTCTCAAATAAACGAAATGAGCAGCTTTTGTTTACAAGCATGTTCAATTAATACTGGCTTAACAGTATGCGTCTCAACTGTATAAGCATGTTGTGTAGATTTATAAACTCCATCGTTCTTCCATAAAATAATAGGGCATAGCAAGGATGGCTGGTTCATTGTGCAGCAAAGTATATACACCAAATAAAAGACAAAATGTATTATAAAAATAAATCTGCCAATGAACCATCCCTTCTTCAACACCATACCCTTTAATCAGTAGAGACACTTAGGGCAGTCATGGTCTTGTCCGTCAAGTTTTGGACTGTCAGGCGTTTTATTCCGTGAATCAAAAATCGGCCCATTTTAAATTTATTAAGGGACGGAGGTCATTATTCTATTTTTAACTTATCGTTTCATTAAGTGACTAATAAAATTATTAATAACGATATACTGAGGTCGTTTTGATTGCGCCGCGTTATTCAAGAAAGCGCTGCGCCGCCGTAATTTATACTTACTTGTTTCGATTAAGTTTAATTCGGATTGCTTTTTGGTTTACCGTATCATTTGGTCGAGTTTTGGTTTTGAAATGGACGACTTTTCTTCTTTCTTTCCAATTTTGTTGAAAGGTGATGCTTTTTTAAATGATAGACGATGAACTTTTCTACAAGTCGTTTTCTAAAAACCCATGACAATGAGATAGCTGGATTGAAAGCAACTTGAAATATTTGTTATGACATCTGGGTCCGCATTTCCCACTCAAATTTAATGTGATTTAGATTTTATATAAACGCTAAAACTCTAAAGTCGTGATCGATTAGAAAAGTAATATTACTAGTAAAACCATGTCCTGTTTACTAAAAATGGCATTCAAGAACAGTAGTGACAAGTTTTAAGAAATATGTTTCAAACTGTGTAAAAACTAGTAAATTCAACTTAATTATTTCTTTTTAGGTTGATTCTACACAGCTTGCTTGTATCAGCGCGTGTCTTTAACAGACAGGTAGTGCACCTATAGAAGAAAGCTATGGATCAAGTGTTTCATGAGGTAATCCCTTTATACTAGGCTATCCAGTTTGACAAGTGCCAACCAGTAAAAAATACTGAGGATTAGTGTGCCTTTAAGAATGAATAAGTCGCCTACTTCTGTTAGTTCTTCATAGAAAAACATGCATTTGTGATAACTTATGATGTGTCAAAAGCAAGGTTCTTCACTTTTACGTTAAAAACATGTAGCAAGGCCAGTTGAATTTTGAAACCAGATTAATGCAACATTTGTACAAATTAAGCACTGCCAAAATCCAATAAACTATTTTTAACATAAACTTTATTATAAATGATCACTTTCACCTTCCAATTCATTGAACGATGGCATTCAATTGGATTGTTTACACTATGCAGCATGACTGTAGCTTTTTTTTGTACTAGGTTTAACAGGTCAAATATTAGAATCTATTTTTAGCGAAAAGGTTTAATCACGTAACATGTGACTGAGGTCAGTTCTACTTACCAAATATATTGTTTTAATGTTTATTTTGTCACTATATACTATAATTTTAGCCTATAAATGATTTCTTTAAAGCACATTAAAAACGACTGCGTAGTTTTACGAAAATAATAAAACTCAAATTTTCGTCTAAAGATCTGTCCAGTCTCATCAACATCTCATTTGCATATGCGCGCAGCCATACACATACAAGGATGGCTGAAATGTGACATGTCTTTGGTTTAAGAGGCTGCTAAAGATGTTCTCTAAAGAATGTCAACATTGATTTGTTGTGTATATTGATGTATTTTTGTCTGTTCTATCCAAATAACTAATGCATGTTGCCGAATACTATTAATTTAACTGATTTTTCGGCCTCTGAACGTTCCAACATAGGTTTGATGTCGGAACTATGCTACGTGTTTTTGAGCTAAATGTGAAGAACCCTGCATTTGCCAAACAGAAAAATAGCTCAAATGTGAAGGGTTTTCTTTGAAGAACTACTACTTCTGTATGATGTTATTTGAGAAAAATCACTGTTTTCTACATCTTCCATCTGTCAATAGCCAATATTTTACTATTTTGCAACAATAAAGACTGATTGGATGTTACACTATTTTAAGATTTGCACATTAAGCTTACCTAGCTAGTTAATGCATGTACCGTGTATAACCAAAATCCGGCTAGTAGAAGAATTAGTTAAACCATGTGTTGTTATTTTTCAGTTCATTCAATCCTGTGGGAAGTACTTGGGCGACCATCAGTTTGATTTGAAAAAGCTGGCCATTAAGCGCTACAGAGAGTGTGCTGATCAGTTCAAACAATCCGATGACTTTGCTGCACTTGTTAAGAAAACCACAGACAAAATGGGCCATGACAAGGAGAGGCAGTTTGTTCACCTTAGAGACTTTCTTGATATATTGAAGAGAAATAACAAAAAGAAGAGGCCATACCCAGCAGATAGTAGTGAGAACGATAGCGATTGTGCCATAGCTAAAGCTATCCTCAACCAGAAAAAAACTTTCACAGACAATGACACAGATAGTGACAGTGCTGTAGAGTTTATTCCAAAACGTAGAAAGATTGAAACCACAGATGAAGTAGAGGCAAGAGTTGAACACTCTGGTGAAGGAGACCAGAACCGTTTCTCATGTCATCGTACAAAGAGAAAACAATCAAATGATAAAACTGTTGGTGAAACTGTAGAAATTTCTGATGAAAGTTTTGAAGATCATGACCATGAGACAATAGTTTCTGACCATTCAGATAATAAGAACAGTCAAACAAGTGAAAAAATACCAATGAAATCTGAAGACATAAATGAACATGAGAGAATAAACAATAAAGAAACTGAAACAAAACCTGTCCTTGAAGACAATGCCACACCGATTGTTGAGATAAATGATACTGATAAAATATTCTCACCAGAGGCTAATGAAAAGTTAGAGACAGCAGATATAAGAGACAAACACAAGTTACAATCTGAAGAGTCAAAGGAACATAGTATAGATTCCAAGTCGAAACCATCATGTCTAACTGAAAAAACTAAAAAGAAAGGCAGCAAAAACCTGGAAACCAGTCGTTCAAATGATCAGTATTCTAACTCTCCATTGCTTTTTGATGAAGATGAAGATCAAACAAACACTTGTGAAAATGTTGATGTAAGTGACTTTGAAAATGATAAGGAAGAGGAGGAAATACTTGTTGCTGTCCCATGTGCTTCAAGTGAAGATGGAAACAGCAAGGACGCAACTTACTATGATGACAATGAGGAGTGTGATGATGAAGATCAGTATATTGACGATGAAGATGTAAATAATCCTGAAAACTCTGTTGATGTTACTGCTGATGAAGAATATGCAACACATGATCATTTGGAAAATAGTTTTGAACCTCAACAAAAAAGTGAAGATACATCATATAATGCAGATGAAAGCGAAAATGAAGAGTCTTTTAACAGTAGTCAAGAAAGTAAACATTATGAAAGGGATGTTAGCTGTGAAGAACCTGAACAAAATGAGCAAGAATCCGGGAATGAACATAAAGATAAAAGTAAATTTGGTGCATGTAATTCTGATAATGAAAAAGTCGGTTTTGAAAGTGTGGCTGAAGATTCAAGTATGGAAAATGACGATGGTGAGCCAGCTGTTTTAGATAGAAGTGACTCAGTTCAAATCATAAGTGAAGATGAAGATATCATTGAAAACAGTAGTAAAGATAACCATGTAGAAAATGTGAACAACAATGCTGGTGATGGTAAATACAGACAATATCCAACACCAAGAAACCCGACTCTTGTTAAAGATGCATCAGCAAAAGTTGTGTGTTTGTTAGATGAGAGTAAGAAAGAATCACATGTAATACGTGATGTATCAGGTTCTCAGGTTCGGAATGTGGATATTGTAGGTGAAAAGAAAGTAATAGAAAATATAGAAACTAAAATTATAATACCTAAAGATAAAACCACCGGCAGAAAACCTTATAAGTCTCAGATAGCTGCTGTTACTAACATTTCTGACAGCGATAGTGAACCCAGGAAGCACTTTCATGCTAAGCGGAAGGCATTTCCAGATTCCTCGTCGGATGAAGAAGATCCTGAATATGCCAATAAAGCAAAAAGATTTAAAGAAAAAAGGACAAAATCATATAGAATATGTGTTGGGAAGAAGGACAAATCTGGTAAGAAGACAAAGAAATCCAGGACAGATAAGGAGAGGAAACCTTCTGGTGAAAAGAATAATCATTTACCACATGGGCATAGTATAGTTGATGAATTCAAGAAGTCTGATCATACTAATAAACCTGATAAAAGTGTTAAGAGGCACGCTGAACACAGCCACACAAAGCATCACACAGAGTTAAGCCCAAGAAGGCATTCACACAAAAAGCGATCTCCGAATAAGTCACCAAAGAAAAGCCCTATCATAATCGTGACTGAAAGTGAATCTGAGAACGATGTAGATGACTTAAAACAAAAAGCAAAAGAAAGACTGGATCAAAAACTTAAATTCAAACTTGAATTGAATGATGATCCAAAAATACCAGTTGAGAAATTACATGTTAAAGGAGAATTGTCTGACAGCGATTCAAATTTTAACAGTGGTGGAGACGTTATAACCAAAGTTAAACCAGATTGCTCTAAATCGAAAACAAACATGGAGGATGAGATATCTGCTGATGATTCTGACATTGTTAAAGATGGAAAGAAAAAAGAGACGAAAAGAGCCTTATTAACAACTTTGGAGTATTATAAAGATAAGTCAGTCAAGAAGGATACCGGCTCAGAATTAGGCAAATTTGGGGATATAGATGATACTTTTATGAGGTCTGATAAAAACACAAACAGAAGTGATAGTTCTAATGATGATATTAGACATGACAGGAAGCATGGTGAAAAAGAAAGAAGCAAGCACAGTAAGGTCAAGGATAAGAGGGAAAACAAACCCAGTCATAGTAGAAGGGAAGAAGACAGAGTTGAACTTCATTCTAGTAAGAGAGAGAGGAATAACGATGAAGAGAATAGTGATAGAGAAAGTGGAAAGAAGAAAGGTTCAACTAAACAGATCCTCAGACTTGAGACCCTACTTGAGGTATTTGAAACTTATGTTTAATATCCGGTTTGCATCTATTACATAATTTCCACTTGAATGCTAGGTTCTCATCATCTTTCATATCGGCAAATTTGTAAACATTGCTATCATATTGGACCATGTGTAAAAGTCCAAGTTAAGTTGAAACATCAACCAACTGAGGCAACCACTTAACTGCTTTTAAATTTGTCAAATAACGTGGCAAACTATTGACTGCATCTGTTTACTGAGCCAACATGTTATACTTACAGAACATTCGGAACAAGATAGAGGAGGTGAGGAATCGTGAACTGACCCTTGACGAGCTGGACAGTGATATCTCTGACTACATCCTGGAAGATAAACTACAAAAGAAGTTTGTTAAGGTAGGTAGAATACTTCTAGGATTTGAAAATCATTAATGATGGAAATTTGCGTTGAATTTATCTGTCTGGCTGTCCACGCTCATGAAAAATCTCGGGGTCGGAGGGGGGGGCTTCGAAAAATCGGCGCTGTGTGGACTGTAGTTCTTGATTACACATTTTATTGACCTACAACACCAACCCAATGGCCGACTTCCTTGTTTGCTTTAAGAAAACCTCTATGAGTTAATACTCAGACCACCAAGCCACATGTAGATGTGAATTTCTATTCTGTCCTTAACGTATGAAAGCAATTCATTCAGTCATCACAGCACTCTTGTCTTTTATATATATACAGGTATGGCAGAAACTGTGTGAGCTACACAAGGCACAGGAGTATACTGGCAGACCTACAGAAAAGTACTTCAAATACGAGGGTAAGATTTAGTGTTATAGACTGCATTCAGTGTTCTATTAGTGTATACTCACTGTTTGTACCATGGTTTGATAGTAACACTGATAGATATTTGTGTACAATGGTTTGATAGTAACACTGATAGATATGTGTGT
>ENA-OREC01001952-OREC01001952.1-marine-metagenome-genome-assembly--contig:-NODE-1952-length-10964-cov-6.024341_pt1 | contig 10964 bp, 17 predicted proteins | sample MGYA00248626_ERZ508543 | MGnify/ENA primary metagenome ERZ508543 (study PRJEB26211, sample SAMN05518279) | marine metagenome | isolation source: Puget Sound, Washington, USA | host: Bankia setacea... | reverse complement strand
CCTACACGACGTTCTTCCGATCTAAGCAACCACTGCCATAACAGATAACTATGCTGCTGGATCCTCAAAGCTTCTTACTGCAAAAGAGACATTAGGGCGCATAAAAAAACGTCAGGATGAACTTGAGGATAGGCTTACAGCAGGTGTACAACTTCAGGATGAACTTGAAGGAAAAGGGCTTGAACAACGAATGAAAGACGCTGGTATTATTGAAGATAAAAACAAAGCCCACCTTATTCTTGAGCAATTAAAAAATAAGAAACAAGGTCAATAGCTATGCGTTTCTTTAGAAAGTTATTTGGGATCAATAGTGGCAAGAAAAAAGAACTACGTTCTCTTACCCACCCTCGTGATATGGTCAAAGGTGATTTACTGAAGTTTAAGTATCTTGATATAGATGACTTAAGTAATAAAACATTCGAAGTGTCTCAGGTAAATACATACATGTATGGAAACTTATTCTACCCAGAATTTATATTGAAAGATGATGCTACAAACATAATATATATGATGTTAGAAGAAGATGATGGGGAAATCTGTGTTGCCTTAAGTAGAAAAATTAGAAAATCACAAATAAGTGATATTATCTCACCTGATGATATAAACGCCATAAAATCTAAACCTGTTGGTCTCGTAGTGCATGTTCCATCGTACCCTGATGCATTAGATGACTGGCTTGTTAACACTTATAAAAAGGTGGATGACAATATAAAAGGCGTTTTTATACACGGAGACCATAGGGATCAAGAAGGCAATAACAATAAGAGAGAATGTTTTATATCACATATTCTTGAAGATGGTGATGGTGAACATGCTCTTGAACTAGAAATATACTCAACTGGAGAAGTTGAACTATCTGTCACTGTATATTGTGACTTAAATGATATTGACGAAATGTGGCCTTGTAACTAGATTTATCATACTAGTTTATAAGCTTTATTATTATGAAGATGGGCAGCGGTGTGATATGGTTAGTGAATTAACTTACACAATCTCTTTTATTTTACTATATGCATTTATTTTCCTGCTTGCTAAATGGATGAAGGATTTCCTAACTACATATAAACTGAATGATGAACTTGTTCGCAAAGATAATCTTGCTATATCACTTACAATGTGTGGATACTATTTTGGAACTCTTGCCATATTCCTAGGTGCATTATATGGAGATTCTGATGGCCTTGTGAATGATCTAATACAAGTAGGAAGCTATTCAATTCTTGGGATCGTATTTCTTAATATCTCTAGGTATATAAATGATAAGATTATCCTTAGAGAATTCTGTAATACGGAACAACTGGTAAAAACACGCAATAATGCCGTTGGGATTGTTCAACTTGGTACATACCTTTCTACTGGGATAATTGCCGCTGGTGCTGTAAGCGGAACTGGTGGAGGAGTTCTAACAGCGTGTGTATTTTTTATACTTGGGCAAATCTCCTTGTTCTTATTCAGTGCGGTATATAATCTCCTTACCCCTTACTCCATACATAAAGAGCTGGAGAATCATAATGTCGCATTGGGAGCTGCATTAAGCGGTATACTTATAGCACTTGGGATTATTATATATAATGGCGTATCCAGAAATTTTACAGGTTGGTCAGATAACCTAAGGCATCTGCTTTATGTAAATATAACTGCATTTGTGTTCCTTCCAATTATCAGATATATAATGGATTACCTTGTTATACCTGGTGATAAGCTAAGTAGTGAGATAATTGATGATAAAAATCTTGGGGCTGGGATCCTAGAAGGAACTATCGCTATCAGTTTTGCAGTAATATTAAATATACTTCTATGAGATATTTATCATGAAACTTTATAATCCATATAACAAAGATCATTCTAAACACAAAATACCAAGCATGAAAACCATATCTTCTGTTCTGATAATCTTTGGGTTTATAAATCTATTAACAGCCTGGATATATAACTCTATTGATTCTGAAGTCATAAACAATTCTATAATAATAGAAAACCAGGTAGGATATAAGGAAATTGGTCCTTTACATACATCAGCTAGTAATGAAATATACAGTATAAATATTCGTGCCGACCTAAGTACACAAACATGGGCTGATATTGATACTCAGATACTTGATAGCAATAAAGAATACCTTTTCTCATTCAACAAAGAACTTGTATCATATCATGGAACTGACTCTGAAGGAGATTGGAAAGAGAAAGTCTTGTATTACACAAATAATATAATACTACATGATACTGGTACTTATTATATAAATTTTATTGTAAGCAGCAATTCTACAAATATAGAGAAGATTGAGGTTAGTATTAACAGAAAATATGGGAACAGTCTTCCTCATATATGGATTGGGATTCTTACGATAATTTTAGGAATTATATTTTATGAGATATATAATCGCTGTAGTCCCAATATATGAAGGTCTGATATGAATAAGAATGCTATAACTTTTATGATAGTCATTGTATTGATTATAATTTTATCACTTGGTGTATGGTACGTATCACGTATATCACCAGCTATCATGGGATATTATCAATACAATAAAGGCTCATCTTTCCTATATCCATCTACCTACTCATCTTCAACTCAATATAGTAAAAGTATTCGTAATGATAGTATAAGAGGCCCCAATATACGCGGTGGAGGCCCATCATATGGAAAGTAATTAATAGGAAGCAATCTATACGTGGAAAACATAAAAATTGATAAGTCAAAATTTCTGACGATAACCTATGCCGCTTTCATAGCTGGGATGTGCTCTATAGTATATGAATTGCTAATTGCAACAACTGCTTCATATTTCATGGGAGATAGCGTAAAATACTTTTCTATAACCATAGGTCTTTACATAGCTGCAATGGGTCTGGGATCCATGGCTTCACAATATACAGAAGATCATCTAATTCTTAAAAGATTTATCATTGCAGAACTATATCTTAGTATATTCGGAGGGCTGAGCATACCTGTTATGTACATGGTATATGCTTATACCAGCATATTAGTTCCTGTATATATTGCATTCACTGTAATAATTGGCTTTATAATTGGTTTAGAAATTCCATTCTTGACTCGTTTGATGCAGAATGACTTTGCTCTTAATTTTAATATAGCTCATATTATGTCCTTTGACTGCTTGGGCGCTCTATTTGCAACAATATCATTTCCTTTTATAATGCTTCCTTTTTTTGGGATATATAAATCCTCGCTTATATTTGGGATGATTAACCTATCGATTAGCATGATATTGATAATTGTATTCACCAAACAAAATGATAAAGATGCAAAGAAGATAAAAATTATTACTATAATATTTGGTATAATACTAGTAACCATGATGATAATATCATCATGGTTACTACATATGTGGGATAACAAATTATATAAAGATCGTATAGTATATACAGATCAAACCCCTTATCAGAAAATTGTTATAACAAAGAATAAAAATGATTTACGTTTGTTTCTGGATGGGAATCTACAATTCTCATCAATAGATGAATATCGATATCATGAATCTCTAGTACATGTTCCAATGTCATTACGTAGTATCCCAGTGCGTAATGTGCTATTACTTGGAGCTGGAGATGGTTTGGCAGCCAGGGAGATACTTAAATATCCAGAAGTTGAAAATATTACTCTTGTAGATCTTGACCAGCAAATAATAAACATATCAACCGATAATCCCTACATAAGTTCCTTAAATAGAGGCAGTTTGCTATCTGATAAAGTAGAAATTCTCATATCAGATGCATGGTCTTTTCTACACGAGAACGACAAGAAATTTGATCTGATAATTATAGACCTACCAGATCCTAATAATCACTCTTTGTCTCGCATGTATAGCAAGCAATTTTATAAACTGGTTCATGCTAGCCTTGCAAGACATGGTGCATTTGTTACACAATCTACAAGTCCATATTTTTCTACAAAAGCATTCTGGAGTATAGTAAGCACTATAAGTGAAGCTGGTTTGAAGAATATATATCCATATCACGCACAGATACCATCATTTGGAGACTGGGGATTTGTACTTGCATCATCTGACAAGAAAGATATATCCTCTCCGTCTATCAATATAAAAACACGATTTCTTGATAAAACTATCTTTGGAAACTTATTTGTATTCGAAAAGGACATACAAGACCAAAAAAATGAGGTGGAAATTAATACATTAGATGATCCTGTAATATTACGGTACTATCTTGATGGCTGGAAAGAATACGGACACTAGACCCGTTAGAATCATACCCGCTATGCCCAGAAGGAAGAAGGATATTGAAAATCATCCCTCTTCCCCCCCTTTATCGGAGCCCTATCTGAAATAGAACATAATTTTATCAACTATCACGCACCTCAACATTTATTATCTTCTGCCGCGAACCAGTATGCTTCTCAACTGTTACATTTAGTACGCCTTTCGTATATACAGCTGAAACTTTATTTTCATCAGCATCATCTGGTAGCTTTATAGAACGCTTAAAGACCCCATAAGACCGTTCTACACAATGGAATACCTTTCCTTCCTCTTCTTTCTCTGTCGATTTCTCTCCAGAAATCTCTAACACTCCTCGATTAAGTTGAACTTTAAGCCCATCTTCTTCCATCCCAGGAAGCTCTGCTGTCACTATATAACCATTTTCAGTCTCAGAAATATTCACACGTGGCGATAGAACGGAAGGCTTCTTGGATGACACACCGTCTCCATTCCTCATGACCCCTTTCAACAAGAAAAAATCACGTAACCAATCCAAATCACGGTCATATACACCAGCTTTTACATCTCTATCACTAAACATCTGTGATAAACCAACATTATAACCCGTCATAACATAATCCTCCTCATATACATCATCAGACTTATAATTGGCGCCAATCTCTTACTAATATAAATAATGCATCACTGGTCATGTTCAATATGTAATCTCTATTTTTTTGTATAAGAACACTCATACTGACAAAAATATAGCATCTTTTCCAAACTAGGCACTTAACATTTATCATCCATAAAGATATGACTACCTTTATTAAGGTAATTAAAATAATATAGCTTATATACCATGATACATAGGAAATATAATGTTAAATATAGCTATTCTTACCGTTTCCGATACACGTACAATAAACCAAGATAAGTCTGGTGATTTGCTGAAAAGTCTTATTACAGAAGATGGGCATTGTGTTGCAAGACGTGCCATAGTAAAAGATTTAATCCCTGAGATTCGTTGTTATCTGTCAGAATGGATAAATGACCCTGCAATTCATGTTATAATATCAACAGGAGGAACAGGTATTAGTCCCCGCGATGTCACAGTTGAGGCACATATACCTTTGTACGATAAACATCTTAGTGGTTTTTCGACAATATTTCATATGCTATCATATCAACAGATTGGCTTATCCACTATACAAAGCAGAGTATGCGCTGGAATAGCTGCAAACACATGCTTATTTGCCCTCCCTGGATCTCCTTCTGCATGTCGCGATGGTTGGTGCAAAATAATAAAACACCAACTTGATGACAAGTATAAACCATGCAACTTTGTAGATATCATGTTCCCTAAGGTATCAGATAACTAAATGGTCGGAGCGAGTGAACGCATTTCGAACCATTCCCGAATTACATTTGCTTATTTTTCAATTACCTAACAAGCACCCAAACCTGATGGCAGCATAATATGTCTGCATCTATTTGAAGACAAAAACCTGAAATACTATGGCATTTGATATCCCATTCAGCATGACTTGAAGAAGTTGATGCAGGGATTAAACGCGCTTGAAACCAAGGTCGCTCCGCAGGCAACGGTTCGCACGCTCAATAGTGTGGCGGAGAGTTCCAAGGTTGCCAGCGCCAAGCACATCGCACCACAGATGAACAGTCGTCAGCCTGCTGTGAAGCGCCGCATTGAAACACGCAAGGCCGGGCCACGTTCAAAACCCTCTGGGCAACGTTGGTGGCACGCGACCGTGCCTGCAGCTGATTGAGTTTGTGGTGGGTGGCAAATGTGGGCTGGTGCGAGCCAAGGTGTACGGTAAGACACGCACGTTGAGCAAAGCCTTCATCGCTCCGCGCAGGCGTGGCTCAAGCAAGATTGAGTCACGCTATCAGCAAAGTGATCAGCGCAAGTTTTATGTGCCATGCCCTGAATGCGACACGTTTAAGGTGCTGGGCTGGAGTCAGGTAAAGTTTGAGAAAGAACTGCCAGAAGCCCCTTATTATGCCTGCGAGCATTGCGAGGCCAAGCTCAAAGAGAGCGATAAAATGTGGATGCTGGCGCATGGTGAGTGGCGTTCCGAGGCAGCGTTTAACGGCATTGCTGGGTTTCACATCAATGAGCTGTATAGCCCGTGGGTGAAACATGGAAAGACAAAACCGAAGGCGTTGACCCTGCAGGGTTGCTCGGACGCAAAGAAAACTGGGGACGCGTGGCACCCGAAGGCGTGATTGTTATCACCGCTGGGGTGGATGTGCAGCAAAGCCAACAAGCTGCGCGTAAAACTGTTCTCCATTGGTACGGATACCGCCAAGCAGATGATTTATTCGCGGCTGAAAATCCATCAGCCAGGTGCGGGCTATTGTCATTTTCCATCGGATTATCCGGAGGAGTATTTCAAGCAGCTCACTGCCGAGCGGATTCAAACCAAGTTTGTAAATGGCCATCCATCCCGCATTTGGGTGATGCCAAAAGGCAGACGCAACGAGGCGCTGGATGCGTGGATTGCGGCTGATTTGGCGGTGGCAAAAGGCCAAAGCTACAGCATGAATGGGCGCAGCCTGACACTGGCTAATACGAGGGAAATACGCGAGCAGATTCAATATTGGGAGCGCCGCGTTTCTGCCTTCACGCTAATCATTCAAAACAACCAACAAGCAGCTTTAGCGGATTTTTTAGATGTCTAATTTCATTGATAAAACAATCGAGATGATCTCGCCAGAAGCGGCGATGCGATTGTTGAGCGTGCGGGTGAATCTCTACGCCTGCAGGCACGCCGATCAAAATGCTTTTAGCAAACGTGATATAAGTAGCCGCATCTTTATGTTCAAGCTGAGAAAATGCACCAAATACCGACCTAACAGCCAGTTGACGCAGGAGCCGAGCACATTGCCAGTGGTGGCAACGATTACCAAAAGCACTGCGCTGTTTCCACCTGCCAGATGCAAGCCTGCCAACACAGCTTCCGACTGTGCTGGCAGAATAGTCCCGCTAGAAATGAAACGATAAAAAGAGAGAAGTTCCACGCATTAATCCACTCGCTTGATATCACTATATTCACCATTCGTGTTGAGTGTTATCGTTACGTTTTCTTTTGTGCGGTTACGCCAGAACCAGCCATGCTTACCGTCAAAGGCTGCTTCAATGACGCCTTTGTCACTCGCTTGCGATGTGCCTTTGCTGTAGCCGTGATAATTGATTTTAAGCTCTTTAGAATCAGCATGGTTATCGAAGTTGACTTTGCCTGTACTTGTCCATTCATAATTGACTGTTTGGCCTTTCTTGAGTCCTACCTTGATTTCCGCACCTTCGTTCGGGGCAAGCGTCACAGTGTTTGTATCATTGCGGGTGGTGGTAGCTACAGACTCGTCCTGTGACTGAATTGCTGTAGTTTCTTGCACCACAGGTTCAGGCTTTGCTTCTACTAAGGGCTGAGCAACTTCTTCCTGTGCTGCCTCTTCTTCAAGGGAAACCTTGATTTCGCCCATTTGCTGCAAACCAGTCAACTTGCCAATGCCAGTGGGGTCAATACCATATTCAGCTGGCATTACAACGGTGATAAGCAGAACGCCTGCGCCGATGGCGGCAAGCACAGTGGATTTTATCAGTTTCTTGCTGGAAGGGAGTTCTCTGTCAGCGGGGATATTGGAATTATACATATTTGTCCTCGTTTATTGTGGTTAAGATACGACGTAGCTGGTGATTTGATAGCCCATCAGCAGAAAACCGAGCATCATCATAAAGGCATTGACGCTGTAGGCATGGCGCATAAATCCACCAGATTTACGCCAGTATGTGATGGCTATAAGAATGGTAACGAGTGCCAATATCTGGCCGATCTCTACGCCTATGTTGAAGAATATCAGGTTGGCAAGTAAGCCATCTTGCGGGAGTTGATAATCCAGAATCTTGGTGGCAAGGCCGAAACCGTGGAACAAACCGAAAATGAAGGTGGCAGCTTTAGTGTTCGGCTGATAGCCAAACCACCGCTGGAATGCGCCCATGTTGTCGAGTGCCTTGTACACCACTGAAAAACCAATAATGGCATCAATGATATAGGCACTAATGCTGATTTCCATCAGCACACCAGAAAGCAGTGTAATCATATGCCCAACGGCAAAAAGCGTGACGTAAATACCTATGTCCTTCAGGCGATACAGGAAGAAGATAACGCCGAACAGGAACAGCAGATGGTCATAGCCCGTCATCATGTGCTTAGCGCCAAGATAAATAAATGGGAGAGCATGAACACCAGAAATTTCTGCGATGTAGCCCTTATCACCGGAGGTTACACCGTGAGCAAAGGCTGCATCGGCAAGAAAAAAACTGGCAAGAAGTAGAAGTAGTATTCGCATGAAGTGCCTCACAGATATTTGGTTATTTCTTTAAGTTCCTGCATTTTCTTTTTCACGTCAGCGGGCGTTTCGTGGTCGGTATGTTCGATGCAGCCCTCAATATGGTCATGCACAAAGATTTTCTTGTCATTGCCCACGGCAGAGTAACCCGCCTGCATTTGCTGCGCGACTTCAACGCAGGGCTTTTCCTCCTCAATCATGGAAATGATTTTTAGCAAATGCCCATTGGCTCGCTTCAACCGCTTAATAACATCGGGATGAGTCGCATGGTGATGATGTCCGTGTTCCACTGTAAAACCTCTCTGTAGATAACGTCTATATCCTATCGGGGGGGATAGGATATATGAACATAAACATACTGAAAATAAAGGCAATAAAAATATGACCGACTTTGAAGAAATACAATTCCCGACGGATATCAGCTATTGGGCGGTATTACCGTTTCATCGCAAACAAACGGCGATGTTGAAAAAGGAGCATACAGAAATTGAAGACAAGCTGGACAGATTGCTTGATCTGATGATGGATAGCAGCATCACCAAGGAAGAATTTGAAGCTAAAAAACGCAAATTAAAAGACCGGCAGTACGATATTGGCGAGCTTATCAAGAGCCTAGATGAGGCTGAGGATACTTTCACCAAGCGTTTGATATGTTTGATAAACCTCGCAAACAGTGGCTGGAGAAGTTCAAAGGTTCTAACGTAGGCGAAAAACGTGAAATGATGAATTTTGTATATTCGAACCTTTCCCTTAAAGGGAAAAACCTTGAGTATTCAATGCGTTCACCCTTTAAGGATTTCACAGAGTGCTCGAATATTAAAGAATGGTCGGACCGGCGGGATTTGAACCCACGACCTCATGCGCCCCATGCATGCGCGCTACCAGACTGCGCCACGGTCCGCGGTGATATAAAAATCATTCTACAAAAATATACTTAAATTATAAATTAACCAACGTAAAAATTAATTATCCTGATAAAAATTCTTTAAATAATACTCTGTCAATTTTTGTTCGATATACAACATATGATCCTTAAGAGCACACAATACAATATTATTATCAGAACCTCTTGCTAATACAACCTGACACAACACATTGATTATCTCTGATAGAGTCATATCAGCACTGCATCTCAAAGCAATATTATCATCTATGTTCTTACTTGTATCGCTGGAAATAATAAAATTATCAGAGTCTCTCTTTACATACGAATGATCCTCGTCATCATATTTTAATATATCAGAATGATTTATTAAAGATTCTGTATCAGCAATCGCCTTCTTAACCCCTTCTCTGCGCAATATATCCTTAACGTCTTCAAAAGATAACTTTTGGAGACGTATCATAACACGTATGGCTTTGATAAGAGCAATGTCCTTATATCTATAATACCGTCGCCCTCCTGAACCTTTTACTGGACGAATTTGATGAAACTTCTTCTCCCAGAATCTAAGCACATGGGAGCTTTCTCCCACCTCAAGAGAAGCTTCGCTAATTGTACGAAATGACCTTTCAGACTTAACCATCTACTCTTCAGTCGTTTTATTTAGAATTTGGCTGTTGATTTTATCTAGCAAAACCTGTGATGGTTTAAAAACAAGCACCTTACGTGCAGTCACAGGAAACGACTCTCCCGTCTTTGGATTCCTACCAATACGTAAGGATTTCTCCCTTACTCTGAACACTCCAAAGGTTGGTAGTTTGACGTCATCTCCCATAACAAGGCAATTGTAGATATTAGAAATAATATCCTCCAAAAGCACAGCACACTCTCTGTGAGATAAACCAAGCGTTGAACTCAGCACAGAAGTAAGATGAGCACGAGTAACCTTCCCGCTAGACACCCACCCTCCAACATACGAAACCATAAAGCAGCACACTTACTGTGCAGACTGGATAATAATGTAACGCAAATCTTCTTGTGTCAATTCTTTTGCAACAGTTTATATAGTCATAACATACCAAAACATACTATTGTAAACTACCAACGTAACAGAACAGCACCCCATGATAAACCTGCTCCCATTGCTAGAAAAAGTATAACATCACCCTGCTGTATCTTCCCATGCTTTATAGCTTCCCTCAGCGCCATAGGAATAGATGCAGCGGAAGTATTCGCATGCTTATTAATTGTCACAATAAGCTTATCTTGCGGAATTCCCATTTTCTCGGCTAATGCATTAATAATTCTGGAGTTAGCCTGATGAGGAATCACCCAATCTATTTCATCAACGGTAATATTGGCATCCTTTATCACATCTATAGCAGCCTGCAACTGATTCTTAACCGCAAATTTAAATACTTCCCTACCATTCATAGTAAGATATTCAGCCCCAGATCTTGCCGTACTTCTTGGAACACAAAGTATTTCGCTCTGCGAACCATCGGAATATAACCTGCTAGACAACACCC
>ENA-OREC01001951-OREC01001951.1-marine-metagenome-genome-assembly--contig:-NODE-1951-length-10965-cov-13.413024_pt1 | contig 10965 bp, 9 predicted proteins | sample MGYA00248626_ERZ508543 | MGnify/ENA primary metagenome ERZ508543 (study PRJEB26211, sample SAMN05518279) | marine metagenome | isolation source: Puget Sound, Washington, USA | host: Bankia setacea... | reverse complement strand
ACCATACCAAACCATACAATGCCAAACCATACCAAACCATACCAAACCATACCAAACCATACCATACCAAACCATACCATAACCATACCAAACCATACCATACCATACCAAACCATACCAAACCATAACCAAACCATAACCAAACCATAACCAAACCAAACCATACCAAACCAAACCATACCAAACCATACCATACCAAACCATACCATACCAAACCATACCAAACCATAACCAAATCCATCAGACCCTTATTTTTTATATACGTAGTTCTTATCATGTTAAAAGCTGTGTTTATTGTTTTGGGACAGCTGTTTAAGATTTATTTGGATCCAAAGGTATTGCGTAACTTTACTCTACTAGTTTTTTAGTAGAACATCAACGAGTTTACTATATAGACCCCGTATTTTAGTTCCAAACAGGAGATTTTCATCAAGTTAATATTTCACTGTATTAAAAAAATATCAATTTTTATTTCACCATTTTTCCTATAAACTATAAACTACTGTTAGGCATATACAGTAGATCCTCGGCCATTAATAGAGTTGTCCTAAAGTAGGGGGTCGACTTATGGCTGCATGACAAACTTACCAACTTGAATATCTATCGATGCTATCTATGTCAATATTTTGAAAACAAACCTCTCAATACCAACACCGAAAATTCAGAAATCGGGTTCAAAGTGGACCCTTGAATTATGACTAAGGGAGACTTATGGCCGGAATTCTACAGTAATAATATATTCATAAAGGTTATTATATTGAAACAAAGTCTACTCATGTTAATAATGTTCTTTTGATTGCATACTGGTTTACATTGAATAATATTGCAAGAATAAACTTGTACGATGTATATCCCCTTTTTGCTTATAGGTTTTTGTCAAGGCTAGGGAAGAAGAAAATAGATGTACAATCAAAAGGTATGAAAATGGTTTACTATAGGGTGAACTGTCTTGTCATTTAAAAAAAAATACCGTTAGTGATTTGTGATTTTACATATAATTTTGATGTTGTTGTTTTTCTTTCAATTTTAAAAGTTGCTGCATAATACATATTTTTTATAATAGATTTCAAGTGCTATCCAGTTATATATTGTTTAATGTAAGAAAGTTGTTTCATTTGTAGTGTTTTTTAAAATTTGAACATATTACCTCAATATTAGAATCACAACCTTTAAACAGTTTGCAACTACTGTATTTGAACGGTAAATACTGCTGCAAAAATAACATGACAGTTAAACTTCGGCATTGGCATCACGTCTTGTTATTTTTATGATGTTTACGATCCAAGACTCAGTGAGTGGTTTATTCAAGGGGTGATGTCATTTAAATTTACTACAGTATAAACAGTATTTAGTCACAAATGTTGTCTTGATGTCTAAAACAATCTTCTTTTCTTTCTTTTTCTTTTTTTTCTCTAACGAAAATCTTCTTTACAAAGCAAGTGCGGTAGAAAATGAAATAAAGATGATTTTTGGTGGGCTGTTGATCAGCTAGATAGCATGACTGTCTATCTCTTCTTTCAATATTTCATACGTGCACCAGTTTTTCATGTATCATTTCAGTATATTTAAAGGATGGTAACTCCAGTATCATTTCAGTAAATTTGAAGGGTGGTAACTCTTGTATCATTTCAGTAAATTTGAAGGGTGGTAACTCCTGTATCATTTCAGTAAATTTGAAGGAAGGAAACTCCTGTATCATTTCAGTTAATTCCAAGGGAGGTAACTCATGTTTTATTTCAGTAAATGTGAAGGGAGGTAACTCATGTATCATTTCAGTAAATTTGAAGGGTGGTAACTCCTGTATTATTTCAGTAAATTTAAAGGGAGGTAACTACAACCAGGATTTTAACAAGGCCTTAGACGAGATGATGGCGAACATTAAGCGAGGGAGATCACTGAGACCAACTCTGAAACCTATACAAAAGGTTGGTGTAAAGAGTGTTCAATAGATATTGATCTTTACTCATTATACAAATATACACTGTGGCTTGCAAGCTATGACATTTTCTTATGTAAACAGAAAATGTGTACCAAAGATATGTTTAAGCATTAGTTGTCAAGCAGCATATATATATATATTTAATTCGTATAAGAATGGGGTCAATTTTCAACAGGGTCGAAATTGAATGTTACACCGGCAATGCATGTGATTGTGTCGGCCATTTTTCTTCAAAATTCAATATGGAGACTGAATGATTTGCAGATTTCCAATGCATGTAGTTAACCTGTGGCATGATATACCAACATTTTAAAGCCAATCTTAATCATGTATTTATTCACAGAAGTGGACATGGTTAAATTAAATGATGATCCAGAAGAAATTAATTGTTTGTGTTATAGTGAAACAAATTAACACATCCATGTCGACTTTTGATTAAACATGTTTACCCACTGCTAACTGCTTGACAATGTTACCTGAATATAATAAATACAGAATATCAACACCATCTTTAATCTAATCATCTGTTAGTATGTGTATTCAAGCATGTATGAGGAGTTTGTAGAATCTTACTACATGTTATTGTGTGACTATTTACAGCAGAACTCTGACAACCAGGGAGAAGCTATGGCAGAACTGCACAACTTATGTGTAAGTATAGCTAACTTAGAAGAACTTTGTAGATTTCCATTGCCCTTGTCTTGCACTTTACATGGTGCCAAATTAATTTACAATCAAACCTAACTTAGTGTTTGATGTTGTTATATATGTGGAATAAATTGTTGTCTGCTTCAATGTATGTTTACCTTGTCGTGAATTTGAGTTGTCAAAGAAGTGGCAATTACCGCATTCAAATTTAAGAACTTGATTTCTTTTGTGGGGTTTCTGATTAAAAAAAGAAGAAACTTGATCTATTTTACATGTACAACGATTGCAATACAACGTTAAAGAAGGAACTTACTACCTTTCAATACCGGGACGTCGACAAGTTAAATCATTTATAAAAATCATTCATGTTGGCACCAATGTTTAAGTGGGAGGAAATGCCAATCTCACATGCCAATGCCCGGTATCTAACATGGGTCACAGCAATGATAGATGAGTGTGTTACCACTGTGCCACCTCTATATTTGAAGACAAGAACCAAATTGTGAATACATGTACCGCTATATTAAATATGAACTTTTGTTGAGAATAGCTCTCCACCCTGTAAACTGAGATAGATCTGATTCAAACGACATTTTTTGTTATTTCTAGTCTCGTATGAAAAGAACCACCAGCGAGAGCGACCTGTTGGCACCTCTGGCTAAAGACACAGACTCTGAACTGGCTAGAGCCTTCCGCAAGATCAAGAAACCGGAAAATGGTAAATATCTTATAAATACTAGACATGTAGATTATATTATTATACGCCAACTAGTGAAATTTTGCATGGGTATATTTGAGTCATCAGATGGTCGGACAGGTGAGGCCCATCGCAGGGGTTCTAGAGATATGCCACTTTTTCGAAATTCTTATATATCCGCAGTTTTCAAACTATCTAAAACAAATATTCCACTTTGTCCAGCACCTTTTCCTGGCAAAAAACTAATAATGGTGTTTAAATGAAACGTGGCAGCCTTATTTCCTGTGGCACAGTAGGGACAGGGGTTTACTCATGGCAATCAGTGATAGCTTTAGTTAATTCACCTGCAGTGCTTTACAATTTTCATGGGGTAGATGTTGATATAGAAACTACTTCCCTAAATGTATTCAAAGGTGTGCAGTGCAGCAACCTGATAACTTGATTGTTAAACATTTTACTAAAAACAGCTACATATATAACTATTCCAGGGCCAGAAAATCTCCAGTAGTATTGCTCATAAAAGGGTATTGTAGAAATAAGAAAAAACATGTAACAGATATAAATATTTGAGCTCTGCATTTCCAACCATTTGAAGTATATGACGTTTTTTTATCCTTTACAGAAACTGGAAACAGGAGGTTACCACAAGTTACAGAAGAAAACTAGGTCGGCATGCTAAAGGGTTCTATCGGCTTCTTTATTCAATAGCTCTCAGAACCATTTCACTTTCTTCCCTTAATATTTGTGTACGCTGTTTCAACTAATTACTTGTATTGTCAACAGCCTGGATTTCTTTTTTTTGATGTGATATTATTGTATGCAGCATTATGATGTTTACACCGTTAGTGCTTAGAGAATTTAACTTTTTTTTATCTTCATATGAAAGGTAAACACGGGGCAGAACTCCTGATTACTTTACATGGAAGGCAGAAAGGGTACATAACTCTGGATTACTTAATATAAAAGGTATAAAAGGGACATAACTCTGGATTACTTAATATAAAAGGTATAAAAGGGACATAACTCTGGATTGCTTAATATAAAAGGTATAGAAGGGACATAACTCTGGATTACTTAATATAAAATGTATAAAAGGGACAGAACTCTGGGATGACTTGCCTTATGTATTCATGCACACTTATAGAGGTTGCCATATTGTTTTAAAAGAAGCACAAGATGAAGATGTGAATTTATATGAACAATCCTACTCACTCTAAGGTGTTCACAATTTTTTGAGTATATATATTTACATTTTATATATTATTTCTATTACATGTAAAAAGCAATGTAGGTGGTAAATCCTTTATTCTCTGTGTATACACATTAGATTTTTTATTTTTTTATTTTTGCATGTTTAGATTGTTATTATTCTATTATTAGACTCAAACTATATACATTCAGTGTGAAGTTATAGACAGAGATTTATTGTTCAAAAGAATTTTCCACTATATTTGCTCGTATTATGTTCAATCAAAAACTTGCATTTTCTACTTATTAGAATAACTTTGCATAAAACCATTTACGTTGGTAGGTGATTTTATGGTTCTGGTTATGTGTACAAAAATAAAATGGTCTGCCTAAACCTTATATTACATATAACTGGTTCCAAATGCCCTAAAGCAAGTATTTTATTGGCCTAACTAATATATAGGATCCTACATAAGTTGTCATTTAAATTAATACAAACTTTTGTACAAAAATAAAATGGTCTGCCTATTACATATAACTGGTTCCAAAGAGGCGACGTGGCGCAGTGGGTAGCGCGTCTGACTCGTGATCAGTGTATGCCGGTCAGTTGTGAGTTCGAGCCTCATCAAAGGCCCCCATTGTTTCCTTGAGCAAGAAACTTTACTCTAATTGCTTAGTACTGGTTGGTTCCAGGAACGGATTCGAGCGTATTTACATAGCCAAAAATTGCTTGATTCACAATCAAACTGAAATGAATTAGTATAAACTAACTGGTTCCAAATGCCCTAAGAAAGTATTGCATTGGCCTTACTAATATATATTATCTTTCATAAGTTGTCATTTAATATAAACTTTTTATCAAATGAGTATAGGAAACGTTTTTAATCAAGCTTTTGGCAGGATTCATAATGGTTCTGGAGCTAGTTTCATACAAGTTTATATTCAATGACAAGCATATTAAGAATCTTTTTATCTGGTGATCTTTATTTAAGAGAGCATAACCCAACAGCTGATTACACTATACGAACATTTCTGACAAGGGGAATTTAATATGTATAGTTTAAAGATATTTCGCTATGGTTTATTATACATGTGTATTGAGAACAAGGTTTGTAATGTGATAAATTCTCAATAAAAATATCCATTCTAAATACTTATCCTACCTTTATGTATTTGTTATTTAGTTGTAAAGTTTATAGAGTTATAGTTGTATACATTAACCAACTTTGTGTTATTTCTGTGTCCCGATTCTATAGAACTAAATTATGTATTTATGGATGTAGTTCAACTATTGTTTTAAAATCAACTAAAGTTTTTCATTTGCTTTTTTCATTAAATTTTAGATATGAAATATACCTTCCATAATGTGTAATTTCCATTTTTTCCTCGCATTTTCATAAATAAATTCTTAAAACATACACAAATGTACTCAAAACTCAAAGAAGGTCACAAGTGTCTTTCTTTTGCATTTGCATTTAAAAACACCCCTAAATAATGTTTTATATACGTGCTCATATTCAGTGTTTATGTGTCAAATCTTGGGTTTGCATTAAAGGTTGTGATTCTAATTTTGATGTAAAATGTTCAAAGTTGCTACAAATGGTCATTGTTATTACAGTTTTCAAGCGCTATCCCAGTCCCATAGTTTAATGCATGATAGTTGTTTCATTTGCAGCAACTTTTAAAATTAAAAAAAACACAAAAAACATCAAAAATAGAATCACAACCTTTAACATTGGTGGTTGTAAAAATAGGCTTATTGTATGATATATTATATACATAGTAGTTGTGCCAATGATATAGTTATCTGCTTCAATATATTCTATGCATTTTCTATTATATATTTTTCGCATTTTTTTATACATTTTAAACATGTTATTCTTGCTTGTGATTTACAATATCACTTGTACAAACTCTAAACCTACCGGTACACACATACAAGGCTAGAATAAAATCTAAAGTCCTTAAATTAAATCCAACAGAACATTATTTACTGTCTGATATGGCTATCTTATAGTATTTAACGCGGTTAAAGGACAGGATCAGCTGTTTTAGATTTGTAGTAAAGTTCTACTTATTAGACCACCCTCCGGTCTGACAAAAGTGGTCTCAATAGCGAAACTGGCCTAATAAAGGTAACGGTACACAATTACATTGAAATTAGCAGTTTGGTACCTGATATAAGTGGTCTTTATAGCAGACCTGTCTTTATATTGAGTTATTTTAGTAGCAGAACTATACTGTAGTAAGATGATCTATTTTTTTTAAGTTTAGATGTCATGAATGTTATTGTATACGAATATTGACCTGAAACTACGGAATAAATAACATGGACCAATGCATTACAAAATTGGTGTTACATGTGTATTCAATGAACACGATATAGATAATCTGTTATAACACGACAATCTTATCCACCTATTTAACAAATCAGCAGACTGTGTAATTAATTCATGAGTGTCTGGTCAATGCTCCTATACAATATAAGGCAAAATAATAATTAAATGTTTGTGCTTAATCTTTTGCTACTAACGTGAAACCTGATGACGTTCTCAACAATATTTCATATTTGTCTTTAAAATTTATCAGGATATAATATTTTCCCGTCTTAAAATATATGTCCAAGATAAGAGGTTTACGCAAGGAACTATTATTCATATTAATTTATGTGCAATACCCCGAAATCAGCGTAAGTTTTCAATACCTCTATATTATTATTTTACTTTGATACTAGAGGTTTTGTTCATCATCATTCCAAATTTATACACTTCCAATTTAAAATACATTCCATCAAATAATATGTATATCGCTATTTGTCTCACTGAGACTATGATCATTCTATTGCGTGATTTCATTACTTTTGATTTATTTCACTTTATTCCTTTTTTTCGTTTGTGGGACATCTCCCTACATTTGCATGAGTGCTCTCCCTTTTGGGTAGGTATTTTCATTATTTTTTGGAAAGAAAACTACTATGTTTACTATGCCTATTCTAATTGGCAAAGCACTGAAGCAATTTCATATGTTATAGGAAAGTCTAATATTATGTTGACATGGACATATATTATTGTCCTTGATATTTAAGGAAAACACAATTTCAAACGTTTTTACTATATACACATTATAGAAATACCTACCAACAAGGGAGCAAACTCTTACAAACTTAAAATTTCAAAAATAGGGAATTGTTTAATGAAAAATCCTACTTTAGTGGAAGAGCACTCGTGTAAACTTACAGAGTTGTCACTTAAGTTGTATGAAATGAGATTCTTTATCTATTTGTCTACATTTAGTAATATACGTATCACTATATACAAACTATAGAACATTGTAATTTCATAAGTGTTTTGGTCTCTATTGATGTCAGTTTTATAAATTACTTACTCTAGTCTTACTTAGTGTTTTTCGTCCAATGAGAATGCCCAAAATTCAAATTATTTGTTTATATCGAACAACAACATATTCAAACAACCTTATCTATATTGGCGTTTATATGAAATAGAGCTCTATAAAATAAAGTGTTCTCATATACCATCATTGTACACAAGAGGCAAGGTTTGTTCGGGTTGATATGCAAATGAGCGTTAAAACTAGGGAAACACTAATTCATAATTGATATTCATATTCAATAAACAGCTGCATCATGTTTTTATTCTGATTCTTGTTTCACAGTCATTCTTTTATATGAAGGCAGTGTACCGATATGAACCATTAAGGGCTATAAATGGCCAAACATTTTAGACACAAACATTCCTAAAATTTTGTATTTTTTCGTGCTACATTTATAAAACAATTCTTTTTTGGTGCTTGTATGTTTTAACTATTGTTAGATGTAAAACTGTACACAAAAGTACGACTTTCCAATATGCAATAATCATTTTATACATTTGTGTCACAATTACGAACCTTTTACGATGCTTTTTTTACTGTTTTGGTTTGCATACCGTTAGAGATGTTTGAATGTTATTGTGATCAATAAAATAAATAATCTTTGCACACATTTTGTATTGTAACACAAACACTATCAAAACATAATTACAATGTAAACAGAATTGGAGGCTGGCAATACTATAGTGATAAATACATACTTGACAGTTAATAAAATTGAAAAGCTCTGAAATTTGCACATTATTAACACTATACTATGACGTTTGAAATGATTGACATATGTATACTCAAATTTTTGAATGGTCGTTAAAATATTTGAGTAGTACACTATGTAAGTACAAGCAGAGTCATGGAAAAGTCCATCAATGTTTAACATTTTTGGTCTCAAACTCAATTAACTGCATAAAGCTTTGGAAAAATTAACGACTGATTTTCTTGATGATATAGTATGTATGTAATAAGTGAAATAAAAATGAAACCAAATCAGTGTTTTACTTTATTTGAGCTTAACTGTTGTTGTATTAGTGTAAACATATAACAAGGTGTTGTGGTTGACCAATAACAAAAACCTTGCTGATTTCCTGTTTGCTTTAAAGAAAACTTCTTCTCTGAAACTACCTACCCACAGATCATTAAAACTTTACAGAAAGCTTCTTTGCATGATCCTTTACAAAAGTACAATAAGTCATTGTGATTGACCAACAACATCAAAATGATATAGATCTCTTGTTGAACCACATTTAAAAGCCGCATAAGTATGTATTAAGTTGTATCAGGAGAGCTTTTCAGGGCCATCATAGCACTCTTGTTTATGAAAGGAATGTACTTTTTTCATTAAATTGGAGTTGTTGTCTGCATTGCTGTTATTCAACCAAAAACACAAATTGATGATTGGTCCTCCCTGGAAAGGTTGTTGCCGCATACAGAACCCTGACCTTTGCTTAAACTAATTTATTTTAGTTTGATTGTGAAACAACAAGCACTTTTTGCATATGTAAATCATGCTCGAATCTGTTCCTGGAACCAACCAATACTAAGCAATGAGGGTAAAATTTCTTGCCCAAGGAAACAATGGGAGCCTCACTGACAGGCATCCACTGATTACGAGTTGGACGCGCTACCCACTGCGCCACCCCAACCTTGACCCTCAGATGACTGAGACCTATGCAAAAAAAAAGAAAAAAAAAGCCTAAAAGTTAAGGAAGAAAGCTTTACATATGATTTGTTTACATATCAATACATTAAGATGTGATACATTTCCATAAACAGATCTTATGTGAACACATTTTTGGTGGCATTTGATATAAAAGATTATTAAAACGGAACTTAATGTCAAATATAAAAACAATGACCGTTGACACATACGACTTGTGTTTTAATTAAATTTTATTTAAACGTATGCCCGCACAACGACAATGAAAAACATAAAATGAAAACATGTGCATACGTTTGGTTGCACTGATAAATACCTTTTCTCGGGATCTACCGTCTTTTACTTAGCCGGGATTTAGACGCATACAATAATCAACATGGCGTCCTTTCACGAGAGCATGCAAACTTACTTCAAAAACAATGGAAAAACAAGAGAGTTCTCAGCACATATGTCCAAAGTACATTCCGTTGCATGGAACGCTGATGGAAGAAAGCTTGCGTCGGGTTCATACGACAAATCAGTGAATGTGTTTCATCTAGACAGAGATCGGCTGGTAGGTTTCTTAACTGGCACATTTTTCGGATAGTCAGACATAAACAAACGTAATAAAGTTATACCTTCTAAACTCTCAACGCTGTTCTTAAATATTTGTAAAATGTCACTCAATTTAGACAAATACTGTAGTTTCATAAACTTCCAATATAGCAGCAATTATTTGCTTAAATGATAATTTTAGTTTTTTTGCAACATCTAACTTTCGTTTTCCAGTCAAAAGATGTTACATTCCGTGGTCACAGTGACAGTGTAGATCAGCTTTGTTGGCATCCAAAACATGCAGATCAGCTTGTTACAGCTAGTGGAGATAAAACTATCCGACTTTGGGATGCCAGATCTAATAAATCAATTGCAACCGTTAATACAAAAGGTATCATAATTCAAACATGTTATATTTTCTGGTTACACTGTACAGTGTCTAGCTAAAACATCTTGTGATGAATGAAGCATGGTAAACATAAGTCTTCCAAATATTAAAAAATGTAGTATTTCCTGCATTGTTGCTGATAGGTTTGTTACACATACTTTATTCCAATACAAATGTTAAAACACTAAGTGTGAGTTTAAGTTTTGAAAGCATACTTACATGGAAGCCTAGCATTTATGCTACTTGCATTTGTTAGAAAATAAGATATAACTCTTAAATAATCAACTTTACCAAGATATTTACTGTCATAAAAACTAGAAGCTTATTTGAAGATGAAACCAAACCAAATACATATCGTCGTGACACCTGTTTTGACGCTCACCTATTTCGACGCCTTTTTTTGTTTATATCACGTAATGCTATGCGCACTCTCCGATGACGTCACTGCATGTTTTTTTGTTTGTAAATAACATTGTTTTACACTGTCAAGAAAAAACAAATGTATAGTAAGAGACTCAAAGGTAAGAAAT
>ENA-OREC01001950-OREC01001950.1-marine-metagenome-genome-assembly--contig:-NODE-1950-length-10968-cov-12.513911_pt1 | contig 10968 bp, 6 predicted proteins | sample MGYA00248626_ERZ508543 | MGnify/ENA primary metagenome ERZ508543 (study PRJEB26211, sample SAMN05518279) | marine metagenome | isolation source: Puget Sound, Washington, USA | host: Bankia setacea... | reverse complement strand
AGTTAACGGATTTATGATTAGGGTTTATTTTCATCTACATACTAGACAAATCACATCCCCGTATGGTTAACTATAATATTATAAGTGATTGTATATTGAGTATATGAGCTATGTATATTGTGTACCTTTTATTGGTACCATATTAGACGGATTTGTTTAACAGTGCTATGTAGTCATGTCATCAGTTGTGTGATCATTCCAACAATGTATAGTAAAGTTCCGCTATTAAAACCACTCGAGATAAAAAAGACCTATCCTCTATAAAGACCAACTAATTAAGCACCCAAATATAAATAGCTCTCTCAAAAAATACCAAGTTGCTATTAAGACCTCGTGTCGTTGGTGCAGAGGGAGATTTAATTAACTGATCTTCAATGTACTGTCGATGCCATTGTATCTATCTAAATAAGTCTTATATCAGTCGTCAAGAAATAAAACCGTAATACTAACACTATCTAAATGTGCATACTGTATATAGGCGAAACCAGCTCATAATCATATACACTGAGTTTCATCTTTACTTTCTGACTTGTACACATTGTAAGTGGACTTAGTGGCAGACACTCCTAAACAGTATATCATGTTAAAAGAAAGTAACAACAAAAAATAGAAAATAAAAATATATGTCACGTTGCCTTATACAAATGCGCACACGTGTAGTCATTTCAAATCTGTGCACATTTAACAATGTTTGCGAAAAGACTGAATGTGTCGATGTTGAATGGTTGAACAGTTGAAATGATCAAAATGTTTTACAGGTATCAAATATGGAATCCTTCAGTTGTTTGTACGGTTTCTTACAAGCCCTCTTCTAAAGGTTTACCTAATAGTACAATGCTGTATTTGACTGATCTCGTGTCGTACCATGAAGACAAATGTGTGTATATGGCCCATTCAGTGTTCGTTCAACTTAAGGCACGTACATACGACCATGAACAAACACCATCACCGTCTTTAAATGAAATGTAAATATTTTAATAGGGAAATCGTTGAGATCTGGCAGCGATGTAGTAACGAGCTGGAAATGTAATTAGTGGAGAACACCTGTGTGCGGAGAGGCAGGTGGGGTGTATGGGGGTTCGACGGGTGGGTTTGAGGGTGTAACATACTGGCCGATACGTCTTTCACACACCTCCCTACGCAAGGCACCTTTTTCTAAATCATGGTTTACACTTAATAAAGTAAGGTATTCAACCAAAATGAATAGGTACAGTAAACCAAGGATATGATGCATACATGTATATGTGTCCATATTTTCTTACTTTAAGGTCGATGTAGCACAGTGTCTGACTTTATCTTATTTTCGAAAAGACATTTAAAAATTGCATTTTCGGTAAATCAAGTTAATGCTTGTAACACCACTCTACACATATCAATAATTAGTAAAACCGTGTTGGAGAAATCATTGGAAGTCATCATTGCGTACCAACCTATAAGAACATTGCTGAGTCTGAATTGATTGGAGGTTGCATGGTTGGTATTTGCTGACTACGGGTAACAGTTCAAATAAGTGCATCCTCAAATAATATGATAGTGTGAGCATTTATATTGCAGTCCACCTACAACAAGTTACAAGTTTGACAGATCATTTAATTTATTCTTGCTCACGCGTGTAATATTAAAATGAATATCTTTATCACATTGACAGATATGTATTTTGTATAGATGAACATATTGACATCCGAGTGTATACATGTCTTCTGTTCACATTGACATGTTTTGTGGTTTCGCATATGAATTGTGACATTAACAGTTAACAAATAACCATAGACACGTCTTTTAAATACGTTATTAAGCAGTTTTGTATTCATAATTGGTACGCAACCTATAGCACATGTCATATTAACTATCATATTCATTCTGACAGTCACCACGCCATATTTGTGTACACCTTTCATGCTCACGTTCAACTCACTTTCACTTTGGTATGGGTTTAATTAAATCAAAACGAAGTCAAGAATGAAATGCAAATCCACTCAAATATTTCCTACCACCTTGTCCTATTCATCCGTCACAATTGTGTCCTCTTCTCTAACGTTTATACTCTGTTTACAACCAGCCATTGACAACACTGTGGAAAGTTTGAACTCCCGCCGACCGCCATTCACACCACTGATTTCTGATTCTTAATTTATTTTTTCAAAGTAGCCCTCACTATATTGAGTTCTTTTCAACCTATTAATTGAATATGAACAGTGAAAGCTCGTCGTGTTCAACCTCAGGCTTAACTGTTGGGAGACATTCAAAAGAAAAATGATTTCAAGCGCAAACTTTATAGAAAAACCCTAATGCGGATTTTGAACCGGGGAATGGAATTAAGCTGGTCTTGTATGCGTGGATAAGGATGTTTGCATCGACTTGAGTAATTAGCTTATAGAAGTCATCTGTGTTTGAATAAAAAGAATGTAGACTATTCATACGCCTTCCTGTTATTGGATCATGTATGTGACAACGCAGAACTCGTTTTCAAACATGTTAAACACCATCTTCTGTGAAATAAAACGAATGTGACTATGATGTACAGACTGTTAGACAAATAAGAAACATTACACGATTGTGCTGCAAGTACGCATATATGTTGGTAACATAAAACAAAAGCAGTTCGCATAATTTACATGCACCACTCTGCAACCTATCATATTTAGGTTTAAACTTACTTTTTTGTAAAAATGTCTTCTGTAAGGTTGGTCGTAAACTAAGAAGTCAAACACATAACCACGTGGTATTTTTATGATTTTGTTTGTAAATATTTTGGCACAACTTTTGTTAAATAGTACAGTGAGTGTGGATCTTTAACTATACATGTACTAGTTGATATTGCAAATTAAATTAAAACTTCAAACAAGCAAACACTTTCAACGTAACACATCCTTGAAGACTAGAGGAATATTCCTACTTTGAATGTCATATTGCTACTTAAATTGACTCTTGGCAAGGTTAGAAGAAGGCAAGAACAGTGTCGACGTGTTCGATGTTTCCTCTAACATCTTAACAAGGACTTATTACCGCAGTAAGTCTAGATAACAGGTGTTCAATTCAGATAATAGCACAGTAATAATTTGACGTGTGAGAATGGTGACAAACAAAGAATAGTTGTGTAGTTGCAGTTGTGTAAATGAACACATTTACATGCTGGGTTCATTTACATTATAAAATCGACAAAAATATACCCAACAATGTACATGCTACCAACGGAAATCCCTTTTATTGGGATAAAATGTAACAGACTCCTTCGTGCACACACGTATAGTATAAAGGTAAAGTAGAAACATTCCTGCTATTGATAGTTTACAGCCCAATCATATAAGTATCGTTCTGTGAACTCATACACATACACTCGTGAGTATCTTTTCTAAAAGCACGTGAAGAAAAACGGGGAAGAAAACAATCATAAAATGCATGTATCTACAATAATGCATAGTTAAATCATTAACACCATGAGAAGTGTAAAACATTATCTCATATTATACAGTCATGTTTCTTCTTGCATATGTCAATCCCGGACATTGGCCAGGGAGTGGACGGTGATAAGTCGTGAAGCATCAGTACCCGTTAGCTCACACTTCTCAATCTTACTGCGAAAAATGTTATATACTTGTGAACTGTCTAACAACCCGTGGGTTCAGTTGGCTTCGTATGTTCTCGATAAACCATACCCTATAGGTTGTACTTGTAATAAAACAATATACTCATGATCATGTGCTTCAAAAGTGAAAGTTGGTTGTAAACAGATCCCAAAGTATTGGCCAGGGCAATGGTTGAGGAGTTATGTACTGGTAAATTAGTACGTTTGTATTAAAAACCTATCTAGTACATCCCTTGATACATATGTGTGTGTTTCCAGATTTGCTACTACGGGGTTTGAGTGCGAAAGATTGTATGTAATGTGTCTGAAATGTACATCGACTCAAAGCCAGCAACGTAAAACATGAAGCGTGACCAAGGTTCTGGCATTCAAGTGCATTCCTATTTTCTCCAACTATATTCTCTAGTTTCCATGTTCTTGAACACCCGGTACATACGATATACTACTTGTCTAATGTCAGGTAAATGTTTCAGACAAAGTTGTGTAACCGAACATGTTTCATGAGATTAGGAGAGATAACCGTGTCTGTAATCAAGGGAGATCATTATATCGGTGAGAAGGAAGTGTGTCACGTGCTACAGAGCAAGTCAAACTTCATCGGCTGCAGGTGTCTAGATATAACTTATACGATAAATTTGCATTTCCATGTAATTTCCTTCACAAATTCGTATTTTGAAATGTTACGCTTGTGTTTTCAATTCATCCATGAGATATAGATAAGACGCAGCCCCACGCTTACACCTGAACATAGACATTCATATTTTTATTGAAACTGCAGATGTGTGAAATTGCATCTTTTAAAGTACTTGAACTTTACAGCGATAGACACAAGAAGTGCAACCAAATATGGCAATGTGTTACCAGGGTAACAGAGACAGTGACATCATCTTTAGTCAAAATATATAGGCGTATATATGGTACCTCACAACATTTGCTCGGAAAGTACAGGTGTTGGCGTATGTAGCCATCATTTAACACTAATGGTAAGAATGTATACTGCAATAGTGTTAGACGACCAATGCAAACAATACGGTTCTGTCTACGGTTGCTAGAACGCGTCCCCAGACTTGTAACATGCTCAAAACACAATGAAGTGCTTATATTTTCTGAAAATGTTCAATACACGGTAACAGTGGTAACAGTGAGGCACGATGGACACGGTATTATGTTTGCTATATATTATACTTGAAAGTGAACAAAAGCAGAACATGTCAAACACCTGCACGGCTTGAGGAGTAGAGCAGAAAGAAGCACGCCGACCTATGGGATGAATGAGCAACACATTATAGATAACACATGTTTGGTATGACTAATTATTTGTTTAACATCCCAACACAAACTAGCATCATCGCAACAGTTTCAGCCAATCATTTAGTTTGAGAGAAATATCCATAAGAGATGGTTGGTTGACTTAGCGGTTTGACGTGTTTAACGTGGTTGGTTAGCTGTTAACGGTATCAATGAGTCTAATCAGAGTCCAAACAACCCGATCCAACTGCAATACCAACCATTTAAGACATGTAATACACAAGAAATGTATTTGTGATTTACTGTAGGTCAGAAAATAACTCAAATGGTCCCGAAATGGTGGACGTGATCACATGTATTTGGTAATTGACTGCACGTTCGGCAATAGATAAAGTTACTTCAATTTCACGTTTAATTACCTGCCAACGAAGACACCTGCTATGTAATTGCGCAGTTATGTCATTTATGTGTGACACCCGATACGCTGATATAAAACATAGAAATAACATTTTTCAAAAAAGTGTGCTTTAAATTAAAACACACACTCGTTGACATTTGGTGATATAATGTCTAGTCAGGGATTCAGCAAACTGTTCACACATGTGTCAATGCGTGTGTGGTCATTCAGGGTGTGCGTGGTATATCAGTATCACAATTTACTAGTTCAATCCAATCATTTCACATAATAATATTGCGCAACCCTAGTTTACAATCTTTATTTTCGTATCATCAATGTACAGCTATAGAACTAAGAGACTCGTTGTTTTATTTATGAGCAAAACACTTGTCTCATTGTTTAGTACTGGTTAGTTCCAGAAACGGATTCGAAAATTAACTTCAGATAACAGTACTGTGTACATTTACAATTCCTACTTGGAATGAATGCTCATGTTTACCTAGACCATTGTCATTTACACCCAACCACTAGCGCAAACTTAAAATACATTTACGTCAAACACGGAGTCCATTCTCATTGTTAAACCCAAACCTCACCCAAAACCATGTGCGCGGCTAGTCTGTTGTATTGTGTCTGGTATCATGAAGTAATGTATGTTATAACTAACAGATATATATACTTACCCTCAAATGGAATATGCCAATATAAAACTACTTCCTTCGTCAATGGTACGGAACTATATTGACATACCAAACAATAATACTCACACAGGATGGTTTCGTTCACAGCCTTAAAACATCAGCACGCCATTCTAGACAGACGTGCAACACTGACTTACTCGATCTAAGATAGTTTACAGAAACGGTTACCATATGATCAATGTGAAACAAATCTTGCAAACAAAACATCAGATGATTCGATATGTATGAATGGTGATGAGACTTTCGGAATAAAACATAGTTTGATGGAACGCATGTGCGTTGAAATGTAAGTAAGAGCACTTTCGTATAGCCGTTTCGACAACAATGTACGTTGCACTAGTAACTATCGGTATGATATTGGCTTGCGGTATTTTTTGTTTAATTGGTTATAAATGTTTGACCTCAACTTCTTCATTATTCAAGGTTAATGTATCCATGATCATATACGAGTATGGTGTCATCTTCATTGCCAGCAGTCCGTTGAGGTAGCACAATAGCTGTTATGTTATGTCACAGCTACGAACCAAATTACAGAGCATGACAGGCAGCGATGGATCGACTGTTTTATATTTACTAACATTTGCTTTCTGTGTACGTTTTTTATTTTGGCAGTTCATAGTCTAGCCATTGGAACACTCTGAAATGAATTGTCGAAACAATTTTTTTTATTTCTGTAACGGCCGTTTTTATTTTGACATAATCGTTCAGATAGAATTTGTATCACAACAAATCCATAATAATAGAATGACCTTGTGCGTGTAATACATTATATCTAAATGTGTTGACCAACACTGTCTGGTCCGTGGTCTACAAACACAACAGTTGACATGAAATGTCTAAGGGTTTAGAATATATTGTTTTTGCAGTCGTCCTTACAAGTTATTACAGACGTCTAACTTGGAATCATTGCTGAATATAAACAAGATATCGAGTTCATATTTAAGTTCAACATCCCAACTGTTTCTTGATAAAGTAAATCAATGGAAGACGCGACATAGACCGTATACAGGTGTGTATATATGTCAGTGAGTGTGTCGGTTTTGTACCCAGTCGAAGACCATGTGTTGCCATTCACAAATCCATTTATAGTATAGATACTTAGTTATTTTGGTAAATAAAAAGATTTCCTAAAGGTACTTAAAAACAAACATTATTTAAAGTAACGGCGTGTGTATCACTGTGTGTATCAGTATTGGTTTATGCATCTTAAAAGATAAGCGTAGAGGTCCTTGTATTAAAGTAAGCCGATATACATGTATGTGTATTTCGACAAATAAACGTAGAGACTTCGAACGTAAAACATTATACATACACTGTGTCTTTAGTTCCACACGCTGTTATAAATAGTTCAACGTTTAATTACCAAGAAGATCATTCTGAACATGTTTGTAACATCCGTTGTGTTGCTAACCGATATGCAGATATGAAACTGGCAAATTGAAAAACAAACACAAAACATTTACCAAGCCTGCCGAAATGAATTATATTGTTATACAAGATACACACCTCTCAAATAAGTATACGATGATTTAGGACGAGCGTATGTATTGTTTTCAATGTTTACGTTAGTTGAGACAAGTTTTGTGTAATGTCTAATAATACTGACGGGTACTTCTACACTGGATTCTAGGGAATTACATGTAAGACATTTCTGGTTGTTTTTCCGGGTCTGTTTTTATCGTGTTAAGTAAGTAAATTGGTGTCACCCCTGGGTTTCAAATGTAAAAGACAACATATTTATTCCACCGGTCTAGTGTTGGTGTTGTTCATGTGTGTTCTTGTTCGTCTGTATTATGCTACTGGTGTTCAATTGCAGGTTTTGTCACATAACATTCTTCATCGCATACCTGATGTTGGACTGCGACAAATGCTGATATTTTTATAGTTATTGTTGTTCCGAATTTTGTTTTTGTTGGCGTACATGTATATACTTTACCCACATGTACCTATATTGCAGACTTCACCTGACGTCTAGACAATGTGTTACCTTTATTTCCACCATATCGTATCTACCCAGGCAATGTAAATTCGTAGTTTCGGTTTGATCGTTACTTCGGCATACTAATGTACATATTACGAGCCGACTCACACTCGCAGGTGTTTCTAAATCTATTCATTTTAAGTCTAACTCGTAAATTATGTTTTATTTCACACGAAGAATCCATGGCTGTGTTTATGGATGCGGTGATTGGAATATTGTCTGCAGCCTTCATGAAGTTGTTTATGCTTGAGAAGAGCCAGTCTGAATCAGTCGTTCGCAATGCGGCACATATTAAGACGTGCTCTCATAATTCAAAGTGACTGTAAATACAATGCTTTTGTTCGAGTGATTTATATACTCCATAAAAGGTCCCACAAACACATACCCCATTCACAAACATATTTCTCTGTTCAAGTTTGGAATTGCGTGTGTTAATGTATCGCCATTTTTCTCAGATGGCCGGCTAATTATTTTCATAAAGCAGATATAAATCAATGAGTGGAAACATTTGTATTTGTATAACTGACTAATAATTGCAAGCTAGGTGCCAGATTTATTGCAAAAAAGTGATGTTTTTATGTAACAGGTCCGAAGTAGAGAATAATTAGCCATTTGTAGGGAGGGTGATATGAAGCAATATAAATGCAAATTTCGTTCATTATGTTTACGGGTACTCGGGGTATTAGCACTTTTATATTTCCTACAGCGGCTTGAAAACTAAGCAAACACTCGTACCGCACTTGTGGCTTACAATTTGCCGGGTTGCGTGTCGATATAGGGGCTCCCTTACAACCTTACAGATCCCGGATGAAATGTGTAAACAAACTGCGGACTTTATTTCACTGTACCAAGATTTTATTACTTTGTTCAACTGACATAGTCACGGTGGGTTTTGACTGAATTACTTTGATCTGTGTATAAATATCACCGATCGTGTTTCGGAGCTTGACTTTTAACTTGGACATCGAAAACACGTAAAGGAAATATCCCATTCCCCGTGAATACAGAGGATTTGAATACATTTGAATAGAATTTCACGAAAGTAGGATTAAATTCGTTTGAGGAAAGGTTGATTTTTATGCAAAGGCTTGCTGGTGCATAGCAACGGTTAATTAAGTGTAAAAGAGGGTATCAAACTATCATTAAATCGAGAGGAAGATGTTGAATTTTAAAACTGTATATTTATCTGTTACAGCAGAGCAGACGACAAAAGCCAGGATTTTCCCGCGCCTCACACACGCTGTTTACGTCGCGGACATGGTGGGCAATTGAATCGTATTATATGTGTTAAATCACTGGTAAATTTGATTCAGGCTCTGCTATTATATGGTACGATCAGATACGGCGACGCTATCAGACACATACTCTCCTACTTTCTCTTAAAACACCTCACTATAATTCACCGGTTATTTATTAAATGAAAGTGACAATATAGCCGTGATAAACGATGCACCCTTCAAGTGATATACAACATCGATACAGGATTTAATTCTACTGAACGTGTACTGAATACGCCAGAAGAAAATACAACAGTGGGAAATAATTACAGAATACGTACAGATAGGAAAGAGAGATTCGTGCAGGAGGTAGAATTCGTGAACTGCAGGATTTACACGGATTTGTTAAAACTGTTACCATCTTGTGAATTGTTTTTATTCCTACATTTATTGGATAACCATGGCAACCAAATGCTGAAATGACGATCAGGTAAGGGTCCTACTTGTTCTACATATATTTACAAACACTGTCGTATATGAACTAAACACAGTCTACTGGGTAAATAACAATGTTAATAAGTTATAATCTTCATTTTAATTACGAGACATAATTTTATATTGTTTAACTTTTGAATACGATTTGTTTGGAGAATTCTACATCTCTATTTCATATTTGATATTGTGACTGTTACAACTGAAAGGCTGTACATAAACTATATAAGGAGCAATTTGAGATATATACATGTAGTAAATAGAAGAAAGTAAAGATAAAATATGGATTTTAATATAATAACAGATGATTACACCTGGCACAGAAGACTGATTATAACAACTAAAAAGGAGACATTTAACAGCAATTATAACTTGTGAGATTATATATTATCATAAGATCAGGGGGTGTGGGGGTTCTATAAACATTATAAAATAACATAACTCTCTGCAATAGACCATTTAATTTAAAGTTATACAAAATGTTTGTTCATATCATACCTGAATTATGAAACATTACCTGTGTAATGTCATGTTATTATTATAATTGTTACATGGATTGTTGATGAAGAAGATGTATGTTAGTCGAGTATTCTATCATAACTCAGATTAACCCAAGTTCATAAATGCTTATTTCTTTATTTTATTATAACATATATAATTCCATGAGAATTTATTTTACCATTACTGACACTATTATCATTTATGAAACGTAATAGTACGTATTGGTAAATCAGTTCCCAAAAATTCATAAAAAATATATCGTGTCCTTTCCTATTTTCAACATTTGTATGGTGCAAACAGTTGATCATTTCACTCACATTCTTGTATGATTCCAAAGGCAGCAGAAACGTTTATTTAATGTCTCTCTGCTGACATAGGTTATCTCAAAATACTACTATATATTAATAATACTTGATTGTGAAAGAGCGATTAAATACTAGTATATCTTCATGTGACAATGAAAAAACATCACTATTTTGATACAAGTACATTAATGTAGCAAACACGTGATACTGTAAAGTATATATACATTGCTATTTTTAAACGGTAATGTCCATTGTCTAACACAAATAAAATCAAAATTCATTGTTTATGACTTCGATTGTTTCCATTGTAAATAGTATTTATATATTTCATATTTCTGCATTATTTGCCTTAAACGATGTATTGCAAAAAAAAAACTGATATTTTTATTTACAATTATGCAGTTTACATGTATCAGACAAGTTCATTAAACATGACATTACATCTGAGCCAAAACTCCAGAAATAATACATAACATAACATAACATAACATAACATAACATAACATAACATAACATAACATAACATAACATAACATAACA
>ENA-OREC01001949-OREC01001949.1-marine-metagenome-genome-assembly--contig:-NODE-1949-length-10968-cov-14.119732_pt1 | contig 10968 bp, 9 predicted proteins | sample MGYA00248626_ERZ508543 | MGnify/ENA primary metagenome ERZ508543 (study PRJEB26211, sample SAMN05518279) | marine metagenome | isolation source: Puget Sound, Washington, USA | host: Bankia setacea... | reverse complement strand
CAGTAAAACCAACGAAACCTAGCCAAACTTATGCTGACAACATTTACTACAAATAAAGTCAATATGACTGAAATGTACTCATGCACGATAGGTTTTATAGCACGAGAGCCAACTACATATAGTTCAATCAAGGACAGTCATTATTTATTTTGTGCAGGATGGTCATGTGGTGTACATATTGGTTGCATGTGTTTGATAGGTCCTGCTGTTACCTCCCACACAAAGGCCATAAGTATTTACTTTGTTACTCACAGTTACATTGTACCAGAATTACTATTTGTTTCAAAATAAGTATTGTTCATGCTTTATTTTCTAATAAGAGTCAAGCGTGTTACGATGAAGTTAAGAACAAATTAAATGTAAAACAATGAACATTTAGCCAATATGTTCATTTCTGGCAGAATAACAACATCACTGAATCGATTATATATTTGGGAGTCAATTAACATGACACACACTGACATTTGTTCATACTTACAGTGAAATCTATCAGATAAGTTAACAAGACTGGGGCTATTATACATGTATTATCAATCATTTTGAACATTAACACAAATAATCAAGATCTCACGCTAACTGTGCTGTTTCCTCCAGGCTTACTTAAAGTTGCATAGTTACAAAAACATGTACAAAAATGTTAAAATCCCTACACTAGAAACACTAAAAAAAATACAAACAGTTTTATATTCAACGCTATGGGTGGTCAGTTATTCTTGTTCAAACAATATAATTCAAACTTGATTTATTTTCAACAATTTAAGAAGCAAGTTATGACAAGTTATGACTGTTACTTATACAGGTAATTGTTGGCTCAAGTATTTCTATTCATGTGGTCTTTGAGTGGGAGGAATCCAGAGTACTCAAAAGGAAAACCACCTATCCAACATTGTCACCCACATGGCTCACATGTAAGAGTGTGGGCATGAAATCTGTGACCCAACGGTGAGAGGCAAGTGTACTACCACTGCCCCTAGCCCGTGCCTTAGAGAAAAACAACTTGTCCAATTGGCTGACCATATGAACAGCCTATATAACTGAGATTCTGGATAACACCCATAACTCAGTGGAGATATTGAAACATGCACTCCTGGTTATCAGCCTCATAGCCAAAAACTGCAGTGACTGTATATACCATACTCTGCAACAAACCGTTAAAAAGATCACTCTGTTTATTGCTATGGTAACAGATATTGCGATTGTCAGTCCATGTATATATATGAAGAGTCTGTGTATGTAATTATAACTCTCACGAAAAGTATGCTAAACGTGTCAGTCACTGTTAGAAGACTGTCAATTATAGAAGTGTGCATATGTCAATTAATTGTCATTGGCACATGATGATAACCTTTGTCTTCAGTATTAGTTGACCTTAAACATTTGACATACAACATATATAGATACATCAATCATGGACTTTCTATGACATAGCCTTTGTGTACAGTGTCATAAGCAGAAAGTCAGACATCACCTTTTTATACTTGGTCCTATATTATGTCATACGAGTACATGTATAACAGTCCATACAATACAGTAACAGCGACTGTTTATAAACAAGTTTGCAAAGGAAGGCATTATTGGGAGAATGTATACCTAAAAGCATGACTTTGTGCAGATATGACCTGAAAAGGAGACCATATAAATACATGTACTTGAGATTATGATCAGAAACATCAGAATAGAAATTTCAAGAAAGAAGCTAAACAAACCTAAAACCTTCATCCAAGAGAAACAGGAACACTGATTTCTCAAAATAATATGAAGATTTGGTCCCAGACTGAAATAGTTGGTCCTAGGCTGACATAGTTGGTCCTAAGCTGACATAGTTGGTGCTAGGCTTAAGTAACATAGTTGGTGCTAGGCTTAAGTAACATAGTTGGTCCTAGGCTGACATAGTTGGTCCTTGGCTAAAGTAACATAGTTGGTCCTAGGCTTAAGTAACATAGTTGGTCTTAGGGTTAATTAACATAGTTGGTCCTAGGCTAAAGTAACATAGTTGGTCCTAGGCTTAAGTAACATAGTTGGTCCTAGGCTTAAGTAACATAGTTGGTCCTAGGCTTAAGTAACATAGTTGGTCCTAGGCTAAAGTAACATAGTTGGTCCTAGGCTTAAGTAACATATCAGATTAGGTCAGAGGTAAATAATGGAATAACAAATTACCAAAGGTGTGAAGAATTTGCAATCTTCAAAGAGTAAAGTTCAAAAGTTTCTCATTGGACAGATATATATTGCATCTCAACTAGAAGTCTTGTAAACATAGACAGACAAATACACAAAATAAAACAATACTGTTACCAATAATGTCAACCTTGCAATTAAAATACTTTAAAATAAACCACATTGTTAATGAAAACAAGCAATCCCCAGTGATGGATAACTGAATCATGTACACAACTGTTTTTTTTAAATAATAAGTATCATGCTATCTCTTCAAATTTCCAAGCCACTTGTTGTAACGATCTCTCTCTCTCTCTCTCTTCCACAGCATTGTATTGTTTTCCGCTTGCATCAACTACAGGTTAAGACATTAGCTAAGGTTGTCTGAAATATAAAGAAGTCAAATCTTATAATCGTTCATGTTAATCATTACAAAGCATGAAATGTAAAATTAAAGAGCTAAAATACTGTTAATAAAACAAGGCGCTTTTTCTTCTAGTATATATGGGATTTTACATGAACTGTCATTAAATGTAATCTTTTAGGGCACGTTATTATGTGAGCATCTGGCAAGCTTTATAACGTTTCTGGAACCAGTTTCCTAAAAGTGTATACATGTATTAAAATGACAACAAACATAAGATTCTTTTTATCACATGGCTTTTCAATGCACACAGACCAGCTGCTGGACCAGGACATGCTTTTCACCAGTTTCTTGCATGTCGTGTCTCAAGTTATACATGTATTACACTAATGTTATATAAAGATGTTCATAAACATTATATTACACTAAAAACAAGGTTAGTTATGTGAAAAAAAGTCACTCTTAACGCATAATGCATGTAATGATGACAAACAAGACAATTGGATACAGTATAGTGAACTATTGTGTCGAAATATCATATCAACTTGGCATATTGAAATATAATCTTGCAATGTGTCCTTGCTGTGGAACCCCTGTAGTACACTGATGGAAAAACAAGACAGATTAATGACAAATGGGAAATGATTGAGCTATAACAGTTCAATGTACCAGGATAACGATTTGTAAATACTTGCTTTATTCTAATACATGTACAACAAAACAACGATTCCTGATTTAGAGATGGTCTGCGTGGGGGGAAGGACACAGCTTATCTGATTGGCTATTTAGAGTTTTAATACCTAGTCACAAAGATCAGTGTTCCTATTCTTTACTTAATTAATACATGTACTAACAATAACTTTCTCCCTCCTTCATGACCACTGATAGGCTCAGAAAATGTGGATTTAATTTAATAGGAAGTCGGAGTTATAACAGAAATTACATATTTCCGATTCCAAGAAAAATAATTTCGTTCATAATGAGATCTGTTTCATAGGGAAGTTTTTTTTATGATGATGGCAGCATTAATTGAAGACTACAATGTACCAAAAAAACTTACTGTACTGCAACTAAAATAGTTTCAAATTATTTTCAATGACTTTGTAAAAACTCTTTGGTTTCTAAGGGATGGCGGCATGATGCTTGGTTAACAATAGCAACATTTCATTATGTAACATATGAGCATTTAACCAGGAAATCCACTCGTTCTCCATAGTATCACCAGGATTCCAAAACATGGGTCAAGTTCAAACACTATATTACCAGGTCAGAAGTTATGTCTAAAATTCACATGTTTTTTCCACCTCTATCAATGGTCATATCATGTTAACATCCATTGATTAAAGTTACCCTTCATACATTTCTATTCCACATTTAGCAAGATAAAAAATATCAATTATAACATCAAAAGATTTCCACCTGATAGTATACTAGTGTTCAAAGGGGAGTTAATACCCCCAGGATCCATTGCAACCATTTGCCTGATATTTTTCCTAATTGCACCTATTCTTTGAAGTCTGGAATATCAATACAAATGTTCATTATAGCCAGCAACAGCTAAATGATGAAGGAATAAGTTCCAGCCCTTGGGTTATTTAGTGTAATTATTGCTTCAAATGATCTAATGAGGATGTGACACAAAGCAGATAAATCCCAATAAATGACAATGAACTAGGAACTTGACTGGAACATTACAGCTTGTATAAATCTGAACAGAAAATAAAAACAAGAGGGCCATAAATTCTGAAACACCCAGTGGTAAAGATATCTACACAAATGGAAATTTCAGAGATGTCTTTCAATGTATCAAGTGAAGTCAGCAATTGTTTTGTTGTGGTTGAGGGTCAATTGCAAAACAATGTTGCATTTTTGTTGTTATTTTTATAGAATTTGAATTTGAAGTTTCAGAGGAGATGGATTTTTACAGTAATTGATGTCCAGATTGGCAGATGACAGAGATCAATCCAAAAGACCAATCACAATAGCTCACTATCACCCTGAGGACTCTGTTCCTAGGAGAGAAAAACTTGTATGTATAAAACTGAATGCAGGTCATAATGTTCTAGCAGCATTTTTCTATATATATATTTTTTTTTCAGAAACAAATAGTTGACCTGATACATTGATCAAACACTTGTCAACAATAGACAACCAAAACTGTGCACACAAAATGTAAATCACACAAGAGTACTACCATGAACAATGTTTTCTTCAAATGCAAACAATCAGATAAAAATTGTTTTCCCCATATTACATCAAAAGAGTGATTATTTTATCAAAATCCATTAGTGAATGAAATATGAAAGGATTTTCCAGATATTGATTTTTAACTACATGTACACTGTAACTATATTTAATAATGGGTCATTAAAACTAATGTTTAAAGGAATGTCCAACAAGAAAAGCAAAAAAAACAAAAACATTGAACAAATACTAAAACCAGAAGATGACCTTTTGGTTTTTGAAGATCAAATGACTTATTCTTTTAACTTTGATTATCAATCTCACATCAAACAAGACAGAAAGGATAAACAGTATGACGACACCAAATATTTAGTGCACAAATTGAGCCAAACAGGCCACACAACGTCATAAAAACCAACAATGTGAGAAAAGCGTAAAGACCAACAACCTCCACTTTACACTTGAAACAGACAACATCAGAAAGACTCCCTACCCTACAATACTACAAATTCTAATGATCAGATTTATAATAACTTTAACATTATACCACAATGACAAGCACAAGCAAAGAACCATGACAAGAGAATCAAAGGAAGAAAAACCTGATTATCAACAAAGAAAAGCTTTATATATATGTCAACGAGCAGTTACACGTTACATAATTGTATTGCATGTGTTGACGCACTCGCCTCTCACCGCTGCGACCCAGGTTCGATACCCGGCGTCGGCATGTGAGATGGTCAAGTTAGACATGTGGGTTTCCTCCAGGTACTCTGGTTTCCTCCCACACAAAGACCATCCGAAAGCAAACATCGGTGCCGACGAGCATGATTTATATAAGTTGTTGTATAACTTGTTTCGTAATCGTTGTAAAATAAATAAAGTTTAAACTTAACAATGTTAGTTCAAACTAAAACATTGTGTGAGAATAAAAAAATAATGTCACGGGCTAAAACAAAAGCACCGCCTACCAGAGCATTATACGCCGGAAGGAAATGTAGTCTACCAATAATGAAAACAAGAATATTCATAAGCCAATATTTGAAAAAATAACATAGGTATAACCTGTAACAAAACGTCATATTATGATAGGAAACTTTAGGAGCAGTTGTGTTCACAAGAATTTGCTATATATGCATAAGCCAATATTTGTAAAAGCCACAAAGTCTGATACTGACATGTTAACGCATACTAAAGTTATCAGGCAACACTGTCCTGGTTACCAACCAACCGTGTAACTGCCAAACGTGATCCAATAATACAATACAGTGTTAGGCGTATCAACAGTAATGGTCCACATAAAAAGTGTGTGGGTCAAGGCTGTGGCAATAACTTGATTTCTTCTTCAAAATAGCAGAAAGATTTCACTTGATTCTAATGAAACTAGCAACCACAAGTCACAGCAACAATAACAACAAAATAACATCACACAGTCCAACAACATAGTATCATAAAACCTCACAGTCTTACAACTGATAACACCCCACTTAGAATAGTTACTACTATGCAACACTCGTCACTACTACAAGGATATAAAACATCAACTAGAACTACCATCAGTACCCCCAATACATGATTAAGACACAGGACATGAAGACTTCAGTGAGTTTTAATTACAAATTTCAAGCAATTCTGAGATATAGCCAACACTTTCTTTTAGTTGAACTGAATATAAATGCATTTATATAGATTACATGTATTAAAAAATCCTTTCATATACATACAGTCTATTAAAATGCTTGTCTGACAAATACAAGCGGGTGTTTAATCTGTGTTGGTTGGAACGAAATCTGATCAGCAGTGTTTGAAGACAAATGCACCAAAGAGTTTATATTTAATGTACCAAATAAAGACAATTAAGGAAAACAAGAGCAACTTCATGAAAGCCAGTCAGATCATAAATGTCACCCTTTAATTACACGTTGTGGTTTATCAAATTGGAGAGATTGAACTATATTAGCTTAAAACGATTGCACAAGATTTTGTAACATATGCACAGAACAAAAAACAACATATTAAAGGTTCATAACTCTGTAAAAAGTAATCTGAACTTACCTTACAGAGAGTATACATAACGGCACTCCCTGAGTGAACTTTTGTTTTTAAATTAAAATTGATTTCTGAGAGTACATAAACTTGTGTCTACTGGGCGAGGGGTAACAACGATAACAACAATCTAACAGTGCAAGAAAACTGTTGAACAACAATATGTAGTAAAAGATTTTTAAACCCATCATACTACATTTCTTAATGAAGACATAATTATAATGACATACCATCAGTAAAAGCAGCATCAGCCATAACTAATTGGAATATCTTTGGATATAGATAGACCTTTTCCTCGCCCAGAAGTTCCTGTGCAATGCGAGCCCCTTCTTCCATATTCTCATCCTCATCCTCTTGTAAAGCCTGAAAAACATAGCAACAAATACTCAACATAGCAACAAATACTCAACATAGCAACAAATACTCAACATAGCAACAAATACTCAAAATAGCAACAAATACTCAACATAGCAACAAATACTCAAAATAGTCACAAATAATCAACATAGCAACAAATAATCAACATAGCAACAAATATTCTAACAAGTACTAACTAAGCAATGAGGGTAAAGTTGCTTGCTTAAGATAACAATGGGAGTCTGAAGATTTAAAGAGTGTCTTGTCATGTAGGAATTTGGATTTTCACAGTAAATAAAAAAATAATAGAAAGATAAACAAATTTACCTGGACAGTTTTATAGACTTGAATCAATTTGTCTGCACCTAATGCCTCTTCAAGTTGAGCACGAGATTCTTCCAGTCTTCCAAACAAGTCAAAGTCCCCTTCTTCACCATCATTGAACTCACTGTCGCTGTCATCTATAAACAAAGATACATAACTTAGAGAATAGCTGCTGTAATGTGTCTATGTGTAGTTTCCTTATCAGTTTTATCTAAATCAGAAACCATGCTGTGTAAGTACCTATCAATAAAAATGATGTTTTTTTGGGGGGTTTTTTTTGGGGGGGGGGTTTAGTTTGCATTGTCGTGTTGATTCTAATAGCCCAATTATCTTTGTTTGTACCTGAACCCTAAGCATTATAAGTTAGGAAATATTTAAAATGTAGATTAATTAGTACAAGGTATATAGGACAGATAAATACTGAGAAATGTACCAGTAGATTGATCACGTACCAAAGTTCATGGATATATGAACTGTACAAAGAATACTTTTCTGAGGTGTAAAAAAGTGTGTAAAATAGAGCGTTTCTTTATTGAAAGATATACACATTTGGTTCTACAATGTAATCAAGTTCAAGAATATAGTTATTCCCAAAAGCGGTCAAAATCAAGCAACTAAGGGCAATAAGCCACACAATAGATTTTCCATTTTATGTGTATCAAGTAAAAAACAATCACGGGGCATAATCTTGCACAACTAAACAATAAGGTATTCCATCTATAAAAGTCGAATCATAATCCCTTTACTTGTGTAGCAGGAGTTCCGCGCAAAAGAATTTCCACTAAATGTACATGTATATATAGTAAAAACCAATAAGGGGCCATTATCAAGTAAAAACTGACCCAAGATAAAATGCTTTGCTTCTTGCACAACTACACACTAAGGTCTACCATCTTTGAAAGTTTGGTCATAATACCTTTATTGGTGTAGGAGGAGTTGCACACACAAGATTGTCGTATGGGCGGACAGACGGACGGCCCTGTGCAAATCTAAATGCCCACACACTTTGTGTTGGGGGCATAAAGTACAGAAAAAGTTATATGTAATGGTTATATAGTGTAGAAACAAGGGACGTCATGTGATAGATACATAACACAGTGCTATACTACAGGAGGTGAGTAAGTGAAATGGGTGGGGTGTATACCTGTAGGGAAGAGTTCTGCCATTGGATCATCTGGGCAATCATCTGGAGTCTGTGGATTCTCATTGTCTACAGAGTCACACCTCACTACATCATCACTATCTGTCATGTTAGATACTAGTATATCAATTATCAGATATACCATAGCACACACGTAGAGTTAACTGTTAGATCATTAGTGCATGTAGTATGAAGTTTGAGTGCCAAAAAGTAGGAACAATATTGTGATACATTACTAGTGTCTGTACAGAAAGGTGTCTTTGGTTTGGTTAGCTTGGTTTGACTTCAATCAGTGCACTCGTTAATAGGTAATTAAATCAGAACAGAAGAAGATAACGCGTATGCTGATTAATTAGAGTGCTTGTTTCTATTATGTGAATGACAATCTAGATAGCTAGTCATGTCAAAGCACTGTCATCTCACCAAACAAGAGGATCTATGGATTTGAAAGTCATCCAGCTTTGGCTTATAACGGGTCACCTCAGCACTCATTATAAGTTTTTCTTTGAAATAATGAGACAAAATCCTTCTGAACATATAGAAACTGCTCCTATACTCAAAGGCTCTTATATAAAAGAGTTCTACTAAATGTCAAAAAGGAAGTGACAGGTATTGTGAAAAACTGAAGACATTGAAAGGTTTACACTACAGAAATGATCAGGTATTAAGACAACAGTCATACCTTGGTCATCTTTATCTTCTAGATCACCATTTGTTTCATCATCCTCTTCACCATAGTCTTCACCATCCCCATTATCTTCATCATCAGCATGTCCTGCATCATCACCATCCATTTGATCTTCTTCCGTGTCATCAACATCAGCATCGTTAGCATCAGCACTATCCCGGTCACTGGACAGACTGAACTTTACAGGGGACTTCTTACTGTCGTCTGCATCAGCTGTATAGTAGATATATAGTAGGCTAGTACAACTGTAGGTATACAGGATACAGAAAGTTTACATGAGTTGTTTCTCAACATAGAGCCTGTTTAAGGAACAAGTTTACAAATCACTAAACAGCCAGTCTTTGGCAACCTAGTTCATGTTTCGAGTTGATTTTATATAATAATCTCATCAACAAATGCTCTACAAACAAAACACCATGAAGGACAGTTTGTTTAACGCTTATTCAGTCCAAAGGACAGCTATATCCCCAGCTGTGACCTTGACCTTTGAGGCATGAACCCTGGTCAAGGTTCACTGAACATCGTCTAAATGAGGACAACTTTTGTAGAAAGTTACATGGTAATCCATCAATCCATTTGTAAGTTATAGCCCGGCCACGAACATGTGTATTCTGACCTTTAAATGTCTCCTGTGACCTTGATTTTTGAGGTATGGATCCAGGTCAAGGTCACTGCACATCATCTCACCATTGAAGACAACATTTATATCAAGTTACATGGTAATCCATCAATGTACAAGTTACAGCTCAGACATGAAATGTTACGGAAAAACAGACAGACATAAAGACAGACTGCACTCTGTGAGCGGGAGGGGGATTAAAAAGAACACTATAACCCGAGTCAGTTGGAAAACTGTTAATGTAGGGCCTTGTCTTGTTCTTTCTCCCCTTTGAACATTTCTCCATGTTAAACGGTGATGTACATTAATTGATTAAAAATATATAATTATGTAAATATATATATACAAAAGTTATTGTACATACAGTCGTCCAGTAGAAGACTCTGCATGGTCTCTCTCACACTCAGGAGGTCCGCCAAATCTTCATCTCTACAATAAAACACAAGTATGTCAGCATAAAAATCAGTGTCTGCTTTATACATTATACATTATTATGCTTTCCTTTCTTGAGTATATTTCTATAAGTCATGTAGTTTTCTGTTCTTATCTCTAGTTTGTATAATCAAACATTTACAAAACATGCAAATTTTTCTGTGACAGCAATTTAGATCCCGAGACATCAAAACTCGTCTTAAAAAAAGAAAATACAAAAGTTACTGTAAAGACTCTCTCAAAAAACACTCTTATATAGGACCTATACAGTAACTTACTCCTCCTGATTCTCCTCCTCCTCCTCCTGGTTATCGTCATGATCAGCAGCTAGATTATCATCGTTATCATTATCGTTCAGAGCGCTCATCTCAGCAGATTGCACAGCCTTCTCCATATTTTCGTACACATCGTCCATACCATCGTCCATACACTCATCATCCTATAGACATATATATTCATTCTAAACCAAGTTGTCAAATTAAAATCTTCCAAATCAACCCAGGGCACCAAAATTTCACTAAATCCAATTGCCCTTTTCACTAAATCCAATTGCCCTTTTCACTAAATCCAATTGCCCTGACGGGTGGTTTTGGATGCCGGAGAATTGGAAATTTCTAAATTTGAAATGCATTTTTCTTGTTTTTATCATACCCTATGAA
>ENA-OREC01001948-OREC01001948.1-marine-metagenome-genome-assembly--contig:-NODE-1948-length-10973-cov-13.064611_pt1 | contig 10973 bp, 7 predicted proteins | sample MGYA00248626_ERZ508543 | MGnify/ENA primary metagenome ERZ508543 (study PRJEB26211, sample SAMN05518279) | marine metagenome | isolation source: Puget Sound, Washington, USA | host: Bankia setacea... | reverse complement strand
TAGTCCAATAATATAGAAACGAGGCTTGAAATCTAAAGTTCGGTTGGATATAATTGAGAGATTTGATGTTATATTTATGCTTTAAATTTGTGCGTAAGTTTAAGTTTTGCGTAAGTCCTTTAGTAAAACGATACCTGGGTCTGTTTGATTGCGATTGTTTTCACAGGTTTTGCATGCATGAATCAAGTAGAAAACAAATCAAAGACGGAGGACTATATGTACTGCTTTTTATGAAAGATGTACAGAGTTGTCTTCTTTCTTTATGTTGGAAACTGAACTCCAGTAGAATATCAGATGCAATGAAGTATTAAATAAAACACTTTTTCCTGTTGCAAGAAAACTCTAGGAAAATTAGAACTTTAGTAAACTCAGGCAGTGTTATAAAGATCTAATCTAAATTAGTTTTCTATTAAAGATCACACATGTTCATGCAGATTGACTTAACATTTCATTTCAATGTAACTGGCACAGTCAACATTGATTGGCTATTAAACTGTTTTTTTACTGCTTATAAACATACTTTTGCTACTAGCCAAACTTTAAGTTCCAATAAAACAATATTCAATAGACTTTGATCTTGCTATTGATACTCAAATGCATTTTACTATTATCATACATATCTATGCCAAAAGCTAGTGTTTTTTTCAGTCACTCATTAATTTGGTTTGAGCATACACATTACTGCAATTCTTGTTTTGATCAATCTTGGGTGGCTGATTGTGTGTAACTAATGTGTGATTGCAGATAAGATTAAATGATCAAATTAAGTGTACATTTGTATAAAGTAAATGCATGTTATATCAGAGTTCGTTAATCTAATCAGTCCAAGATAATGTTACAAGGATTGTAACAGCTACATGTAAATTACACATTTTTCAAGTTGTGTGGCATTCTCAGGTAAACATTTAGTATATAAGTCTGAAGGTAAAATCTTGTTGATGTTATGTATTTATAATCATCATTCCTGAGTGAGGTGAACTTGTCTTAGTTATACATAATTCAAATGCTGGTGATTATCAAGACAATCTAACCTATTTGCAACACATATTGTACTACTTGGCAGAGATTTAGTAACAGAAAATAAATAATATAATAAAACTATCACTAATTGCAACCACTTGTTTTATATCTTGTCTGAAATCTATCTCAAGTCTGATGTCAGAACGACCTACTTGTAGTTTAAATCTAATTAACCTGTACAGGAGCAACTTGAATCTATCCCACATCAAGTAAGTTTAACATATAGCTCTAAGTTTAAACAACAACAGTGACTAGGGAATATGTTCTTTCTTACACACAAGCTGCAAACTGTTTGCCTAGCTAATAGAAGCACTCAAATTATCTTTTTTAAGTAACCTGTTACATCAGACTAACTGTGTTCCAGATAAGCGACGTATCCGCATTAAAATACGTGAATTATTTTGCCGATACAGACCGGACCGGACAAAATTGAGCCTGTATCAAGTATGCACCGATTTTCCTAGGTAAGCAATAACAATTTAAATTTAAAAACACAATGTACGTACTGTACCGGTATTTACAGGGATGCCAATCTTCTGTGAAAATCCGCATATTTCGTGGCCGCTTTGTGTCGTATATTCACACAGAGGAGCAGTCTAATACTCTTTATAGGGACCATTATTTCAATTCAGTGCAAAACAGAATAACTCAATAAACAAGAAGGTAAAGATGTTTAATCAACATTTAACTCAGTACCTCAAAGGCATTTTGGATCGATGAAATTGAATTATCGTTCTTCACCGGGCCAATTCACGAAATTATTTAAATTTAAAATTGCCCATAGCAGTCAACATTTGAAGATCTACTTGTATTTAGAAACAAACAAATAAAGAAACAAACCAGTATTGACTTGCTTTTTTATTTATTTCTGTTATGTTACACATGTATATATGTCATACATGGGTATTCTAAACAATGAGTTAGTACAGTTATAAAAACATGTTTTAACTTGTGGTACTAATCTGCTGGTACCGAGAGCACAGCAGTTACACACACTAACTTAAAGCTCCCGAGCACTGAACACTACTTGGTCAAATAAGAAAAACAAGGATTTAAAAACGATATTTATAGAGCACTGGTATAACAATAACTGCAAAAATGATCAAAACTTCAATATTTCTTAAATTGTAATCCTTTATAAAAACATAACTAAAATAGTTTATCTATGATACATGTATAAACTAGCTGTTGAAATGTATTTACAATACATTAACATGAAAATTGAAACCGGAGGAATGAAAAACAACCCTGCCACAAAATAAAAACTGTCTGGACAAAATTCTTCACTAGATGGATGAACTGTGTTGTCAGTCATGTGATCGTTTACTAGTAAAGAGTACTGTAACCCAACACCAGATATATTGTGTATTTGTCCAACTGTCCATGAAATATAGGTATTTAATGGACCTTTGACCATATGACTTTAAGGCCACAGTCTGGTCATCTGAAACCTTAGTGAGCTTTATTACACGGCGCATTAGCAGCATTTTTTTACTTGTATAAGTAATATACATTTAGTAAAATCTAGAATGCGATATCTCAGATCACTCACGTCTTAGGGTAGAATTAACTGTATGAGTAATTTAGAGTATATATTTATTGGGTAACATTAGCCCACCAATAAATTACTCCAGGTTTTCTCCTACAAAATGACCAACAATCCACAAACTTGACAAAGGGTTTAATGAGCTGTTAAATACCCTTATTATTATTATAAATCAGACTGGAAAGAATACGTGTACAGTTTACATAAAGGCAGGCAGTCAGGCCTCATTTTACGTTTGGTCACAAGGAAAAATTGGTAAAAAGTGTTTATTAAAAAAGACTAAATTTGAATACAACACGTCTTCCCATTAGTTTATTTATTTCAGTTTGATTGTGAAACAAGCAGACTTGGTTTTGTTAATCACGCTCGAACCGTTCCTGGAAGAATCCAGTACTAAGGGAAAAGTTTCTTGCTCAAGGAAACAACAGAAGCTTTTGATACTCACAACTGACAGATTATGAATCAGACAAGCTACCCACTGCGCCAAGCCGCCCATGTTTCCTTTGTCATCTTAAAGGAACTAATGTAATGTATAACTTAAACTCTTGTATAGTATAGTGAATTGACGCAGAGTTACAAACTATTAAATATTGTGCATGGATTGGCTATTTTAAACACAATCTAGGAACAGGATAATCGTATAATTTAAGATCGACACACAGACTGTGGTACAAAAGATTTGTTTAGTTTTTAGAAATACACAGCCATGTAGTACATGTATTACTAAATATTCAATTTGAGAAACTTGATTCTGTGAACAGTTCTCATGAATCAAGAACAGTTCATGAATTTAAAGGTACAAAGGTGGCTGCTTCATACTGGACTAGCACTACCATCTCCCTGAACATTAAAATTGCTTTTTTGTGTACGTTGTGAGTATGTTGTGTATACGTAAGATCGGAACGGTAATTATACCATAGGTCTTTAAAGTCAGAATAACTGTTAAATCAGCGGGTGAAATGCATTTCTAGAACAAATTTATCTACATGTGTTTTCATCACCAATATCAGTATCAGAAGAAAGAGGGTGGCACACGATTCTAACACTCCATGGTTCCAGAATATAACACACTTAAGGAGGTCATGTGATGCATAGATTGTGCACTCTAAAGTTTTTCTAACAACTGGGTACATGTGTAGTGTTCTTACAACCGGGTACATGTGTAGTTTTCTTAAACCAGGTACATGTGTAGTTTTCTTACAACCAGCTACATGTGTAGTGTTCTTACAACCGGGTACATGTGTAGTGTTCTTACAACCGGGTACATGTGTAGTTATCTTACAACCGGGTACATGTGTAGTGTTCTTACAACTGGGTACATGTTAAATCAGAATTACCTGGTACATTGTATTATTAAAATCTATATATCCATCTGATTACCAGACTGACAAGGAATAGAACAGGTGTTTATACTATAACTCCTTCATTCAAGTTCTGAGAATGTTATCAATAAATACATCATCAATATAAAGAATACCATTTTTTGATGTAGTATTCTACGGAAATTTTACTATACAATCATTAAACAATTATACTGCACAAAGCTTTTATCAGTATCTGAGTTTCCCTTCCACGAATATGTAGGAGGATTGTTCTTCAGAAATTTATGTTATATGACTTGTGTATGTTTCCCAAGAAATAGATAAACATCAATTTTTCAAATATTTAAGTGGTAACACTTCATGAGCAGTTTTGTCTATCCTTAAAGTCAAACATTTCATGGAAAGCAATATAGAGGCTTTGAGTGGGTTGTTGACTGACAGTGCTTGCTTTCCTCTAGACAATTGCAAATGATTCATATTAGTCCTGTTTGGTTTCTTGAAGAATGTGGAGAAAATTAAAAAAAGTTTCAACCACCAACATATTTCATTCTTTTGTCTTATTAAAAGTACCAGTATACACACATGTTTCAATGGGTGTGTTTCCCTGTCTAGTTTGTGTTTTACTTGAAATCCTGAATTCCAGCAGTGACCAGTAAGAACGTTAACAACAATTCTGAAACACATCAAATACTGAACAAACATGATGTTTTATTCTTCTACTTCCCATCTCCTAACTGAGTCTATACAACATAATATTGAAATACATTCTCTGCCTATATAGGCATCTACCTGGCTGTTGTAGACATGTTGAGAGACTCTGTTTTACCAAGACTTCTGAATGTCAGCCCAATTTATCACCTGTCGAGCTCAGATATACCACAATGCATGCTATTTGAGGAGATCTAGAGAGTGACAATGGTTTACATGTACAATGTGTAGACCCTCGTTAAACACAAGCTGATCATCTAAGGACTAAAAACATGTTCAAAACAGTCTGGCCAGAACATGAGCATGTCAGAACTATTTAAAAGATGATAGGCATTGTATAACAGTCATGTATTGTTTTGTTCAAGAACACTATCCAAAAAGGAAAAGGGTCCAAAACTGTAGTGTTAAGAGTAGTTGTTTACACTTGAGTGGGGTACATTGTAATTTTAAGGTCTAAGGGTAAACATCAGTTATACAATAATGTATAATACTATAAGAAAAAAAGAGAGAGTTTTCTAGAACGCTGCATGGATTGACCTGCCAGTTTTCAAACTCCAATCATAACAAACAAGTTAACAACTGCACAATGAATAGATGTACTATTAAAAAAGTGTTCTAAGTACAAATCTATTTAATATACAAATACCCATACATATATATACGCTCAAATTGTACATGTCTCCATTCTTATTATTACACACCTATTAAACTGTTTGCACCGTTATTGACCGAAGTAAATATATATTCAATTGGTTATAAAGCGTTATACAACCCTAGTCAAGTGTGTCTGTTGTGCAGGATTAACTGCTGGGCTTGAAAGTAAATAATCAATTTGTACCACAAGGCAGTTGTATAACTGCACTTTACAAGTAATGTACCGTATCACTTTATTTGGACGGCCAACCTGCACGTGTATAAACAAATCGAGCCAATGTATACTTGTTTATTGCCTAAATCCATTGAATAGTTTTTAACCATATATGTTAAACACATTTCTTTGACATCCTATCACGCTTTTTTCATTGATAAAACATCATTCAGTACACTAATAGTGTGACTGGTACAATAACATACGACATTGGGAAATGTGACAATTAAGCCCATAACTGTGTTTGGCAGGAGTCAATATATCCCTATAACACTCATAAATTCATGTACAAACCATTGCAATAAGACATTTTAGCATGTTTAAAATTTTCTTCAAATTCATTCAATTTATTGCTTTTTATCTAGACTTAAAAGAATAGCAGGGTGCTAGGAAGAAAATGGAAACAATTTCATGTCAAGAAATATAATAAATGTCAGACATGTGTGATATTTGTATTTAAACTTGGATGGCTACATATATAGACTCTGACTGTCTTAACACTTCCAATTAGCATAAGAATTCACTTAAACAGTAACTCCACTGTTCACCACTTAACATACTTGAGAAATAGACTTTAATTGACATATAACATTCAGACGGAGAAAACTCACCATTGATATTATTGTTCTCTTTTTATGAGGTTGGAGGGTCGACTGGGTGACATAAATGTACAGTAACTAGCTAGATTCTTCCCTTCCCACTCACAGTCACAGGCCTTTATACATAATTTTAATGAATGTTTTATCATCTACATCAATAACAGCTGTTAAAATGTTTCTGATACAGACATATACATAAAACATACATTTATGCCTACGTTAAGCTGGACCAGTAAGTATGAGGTGGTGAGATACACTTGTCATGGTTTGGTGTTAAACATACAGTTAGGGCAGCCATGGATGTGAGATTAATAATAAAGTTAACATACAAACGGGATTTACTTAAACAAAATGTGCTATGGCATACGCTCAAAATAGAAGAGCTACAACTGTACATATGAAACAAAGATAATACCTCAAATGACCAGGTGCAGGGGATGCCAACAAACTTCCGTACACAGCGACCAATTTCAACATCTTCATGACTTGTGTACAGATTGTTGACACAGAATCTCAGGTGTGGTGCCATCATACGCAATGTTTCCCTGCTTAACACCATGCCAGTTCCACCCATGCAATAGTTGTCTGTGCTACCCAAACTCAGCAAACCTATTTCATCCTTAGTACCTACACCAGCCTGACCGATAAACTGAGGCTTACTGCTATTCACTGATCGCAGAAATTGTTCAAGTTTGTTGCCTTTTATAAAAACATCATCGTCAGCTCGCATGAACCATTCATACTTGTCCAAGTAATGCTCACTCATGTATTTCAACATTGAGAATGACTTTTTTTGAGGCGGATAAGAATCGTCCACCCCTTTTAGGCTTACAACAGGTAGGTTGTCATATTTTAATTCAGAGCCTTCACTTGAAAAAAATACAACTTTCCCATTTATACTTCTAGCCCATGTGTCATAAGCTGCTACCACTCTGGAATCCAGATACTTTTTAGCTGTCATAATACCAATAAACAGAAATCCTCTTTTATCAATCTCCTCTATAAATATGTTGTTAGCTACTTCTTTCATTGAACTCTTCTCATCTTTAAGTTGAAGTTGGGATTGAAAACTTTGTAAACAGCAACCACTTTTAGAGAATGATGGAGCACAAGGTATAAACTTATTGCGACACCAAGTAGAAATAATAAATCCAACAAGGAGTCCAAAAACAGTTCCTGCCACAAAATTTCTATTGTACCCACTTTTATGTTTAGCCATGATTCTTTTGTATGAAACACGTCTTTTGACGTTTACGAATCAAGGTGTCATTAAGGTAACAATAACACGTGTTTATTCCAGCTGATACACATTTCTCTCAGACTGTATGCCAACATACGAACTCATTGGCTTCTTCAAATTCTTCTGTTTATGTCTTCATTCTGAGACTTTCACAATATAAAACATTTTTTTAGTCGTTTCCTTCCAATAATCTGACAGGAGTTACACGCTCGAGTTTTACAACTGACGTACATTTTGGGTCCGTACGTGTGACATTTTTCAACACAAACTCCGCCTTTTATGCAAATACTATCCAATTCTACGTCTGACAGGCTTCCATTCATGAGTTGTAAATATCGGTCGAGGTGCGTGTCAATCATGTAGGTCATGGAGTTCAGAGGTCATGGTATCCGGTTTATCAGCAGTGAATGTATTTTTTGAGAAATCCCGATTTAAAGCATGTGAAAATATATTTTGGCATCCATTAAACTAAATTTCTTATTTAGATATCAAAGTACTGTTAAATAATAAACAAAACAATTCTTTTTTCTAAATACGCGAATCAATATTGTATTCACGTTGGTCCTTAAAAATGGCTGACAAGCGTGAGGATATCCAAAATTTAGATATGTTTTGCTGCTATGCTGTTTGTTTATGTGCTTACCATCATAGCTGCAACATTGCACGCACTTAAACTAAACACATTCAGATTATAGTTTGAGTTTAACGTCAATTGTGCTCGTGAGGACATCAATATTCGCTTATATTTGAAGCAAAACTTTACGTGCAAAAATGGCGGAGGGAAAGAAGATTTCTGAAGAACTTATCGAAAAGAAATTGATGTCATTCAATAGCACACAAGAAAGTGTACAGGCTTTATCTCTATGGATCATGCACAACAAGGCGCATCATCAGAAAATCGTTGACGCCTGGCTGACAGTAATGAGAAAAGGTGTGTACAATTTTACCCCACCCACTTTTAAACTGTTTTTGAATCAGAATGGATTATGATTGTTATTTCTATGATTAAAACACCGGCTCTAATGCATATTAACTTGGGAACTTTAACTGTAAAAGGTGGATTAAAGGTTTGGATATAAATGCCTAGGTCTGCAGCAGGGGTTTGACATTATTGGAAGAAAGATAGATAAATAAACATGATAATTTGTTTAAAATCGGGACACTATTGGAATGGGTATCGTGTCTTGTTTGCCCTAAATAATAGCATGCCACACTGGGTCCGTTCACACCATATAATAGATTTTCAATTACTGTAGTGTGTTATTTTTCAATTAAGTGAAAAAATAAACTGTAAGATAATTATTTTTAATTAGCTACTTTAATCTTTTAATATTGATTTAGTCTTTTGAAGTCCAATGTTTAAACAGCTGTTTGAAAGTAAAACTGAAGACAAAGAAGCTAGTTTCACATTGTGCTTATTGTTTGGTGTGTTTGATCTCAACATGTCCTTACTATACAATATGTGTTGTATGTCATATAGTGTTAGAAAGATTTGGCAACAAACATGACCACTTACCCCAAATTTACCTTAAATAATTTGCTCCATAAGTCGTTGTCGAAACACAAAGAATAAGAAAACACAATGCAATCACATATTTATAGGAATGTCTTTAATATAAGGTATATGGACCCAAATTTATTGGAATGTCTCATGAAACATGTCTGGAAGATGCAGACACCTTAGTAAATTACTGAGATGAATTGTACCACATATTTATTATAATGAGGGCTAGATAAGGGCATGATTATTACAAGTTAGTGGATGCGTGAGCCGTGACACTGTTAAAGGGTCTTGACTCGTTATTAGTGGACACATATCTGGTGTGAGTGTGAACCACATCAAAGGCTCCCGTTGTTTCCTTGAGCAAGAAACTTAACCCTCATTGCTCAGTACTGGTTCGTTTCAGGAACAGAATTAAGTGTAATGTTCAGGAGCAGAATTGCTTGTTTCTTAATCAAACTTAAATCAATTATTATAGACTAAGAATAAGGGGTTTAAAAGCGCATGGACACTATCTGTTTTGCATATAGTAGTACTAGTTTATTAGTAGGGTTTCCTTGCCTCTAGTTTAAGCACCTTTTGTCCCCTTAACAACCATTAAATAATTGCAACATTTGTGTCAAACAATCTATGTACTCATCTCACTTAGAACTGCCTGCCCAGGGTGATTTAGTTTAAGTATGAATATCAAGAATCCCAGAAAGCTTCTATTAAGCTATTTTTTTGTAATGCACTTCTTTGCTGCAAATTTAATTTCAATAATAAGAGCTAAGGCCCAAACAATATTACTGAGTCTATAAATCATGTAGTCATCCATATTTAAGATACAACCTTTTCCCATGTTGTTGTTTGTTAATGATGGATGGACAATAACACCATATTATCACTTTTGTGAACTTTGTAATACTTGCATACTGCATAAATTTGTGCTTTGAAGATTATATGGTTCTTTTTTTTTACAGCTGAAATAAAACACAAGCTGACTCTATTCTACCTATGTAATGATGTTGTTCAGCATGCAAAGAAAAAGAAGGCTTTATACTACTTAGAAAACTTCAAAGACAAACTCAGAGAAGCAGTATATGTTGTAAGGTAAGAATAAATTGTCCGCTCAACTCAACCTATTCCTTTGTTAAAACTTACATCATCAATTATTATCAAATATGCACACAGCATGTACATATTATGATATTGGATTATTAGAATCTGACAGGTGAATATGGAAGACTAGTTTATTCAACTCAAGTAACAGTGAAGTTTTGGAGAATGGGAGGCAAGCTGAGAGTGTATAGCCAGGGCCCTTCCTTCAAACTTGTAAACATATATTGAAGCTTTAAACTAACAAGATCTATGAATGATTTAGAAATATGTTTGATTCTTGGTGATTTAAATGCTCTACTTGTAATCACTTCATGTCATGATGTTGACACATGTTCTTCTTTTGTTTTCAGAGAGTTTGATTCTATAAAACCCAATGTTGGCAGGGTGTTTAAAATCTGGGAAGAGAGAAGAACTTATGAACCAAAATTTGTTAAAGAATTAAGATCAATACTTGATGGTGGTAAGTGTATGCTACTATTTGTTCAAATAAAAACATAAATACATAATGATTGTGTCAAAATGTTCTATAAAAGAAACAGATTTGTTTTATCATTTTGGGACTTAAGATCATTACATGTTATTTCTGTCCATGCATCTGCCACAGTTCTAGTTTCACAGTATGGCAAAAGTTTTCCATTGCTTAAACTATAAAGAAAATATAATAAAATACTGATTTTTTTCTGAATTCTAGCTGGTTCTCCCAGTAAAAATTCCAGTGCTGTAAGTACTCCAGCCCAGGCTTCTCCTGCTCCCTATAAACCAAGCAATAAGAAGCATCACAAACATAAACACAGATCAGATAGAGAGAAGAAGGCAAGGAGGGAGAAGGAAAAGAAAGAACTGAAAGAAGAACAGCTTGAGAAAGTGATGGAAGAATCTGCCTTTGAACCACCATCAGAGGATATAACATTACCTGTCGGTGATTTCAAGGTACCATTGTAGATTTTAGTTTTGTATGTCATTGATCATGAGAAACGCTATAGAACAGAGCATATACAGCGTAGTTTATATCTAGTTATATTGTGTATGTATATACAGCGTAGTTTATATCTAGTTATATTGTGTATG
>ENA-OREC01001947-OREC01001947.1-marine-metagenome-genome-assembly--contig:-NODE-1947-length-10973-cov-14.287261_pt1 | contig 10973 bp, 9 predicted proteins | sample MGYA00248626_ERZ508543 | MGnify/ENA primary metagenome ERZ508543 (study PRJEB26211, sample SAMN05518279) | marine metagenome | isolation source: Puget Sound, Washington, USA | host: Bankia setacea... | reverse complement strand
AGAGTAGAATAAATCATGAACATTAAACTAAGAGTAGAATAAATCATGAACATTAAACTAAGAGTAGAATAAATCATATGAAGCCACCGTGCCCAATGGAAAACTTTGTGATGATTATGTCGTTAGTTGCATCCAACCCGACTCTCTAGAATAACTACAATTGTAACAAACTATCAAGAAGGAAATACTTATAACAAGTGTACCATATTGGTGAAAAATAAAAAATAAAATAAATAGAAAATACGAATCCATTGTATATTGATAATATAAACAACATATGGACATATAAGTTAAACAATCAAATTCCACAACAAAACCTTGGGAACAATGAAATACATTAACCTGTACTTATACATCCCGTTAGCTAGGAGAAACATCTTTAACTTTGTTCACACATTGACTACATCGTTTAAAGTTGGTTCTGCGCTACAATATCGGCTATGCTCTAACAGTTGAGATTGAAGTTCACCTCGTAATTTAATTAGATCTCTTTTCATTGTCTCTAACTTTGTGTTTCTTTTAGTATCATCCGCAATGATCTAAAAACAAGAGAAACATGTACACACACAACTCCTGGCTCAGCTGATTGTTTTACCATAGTCATAATCATCATTGAACTCCTATGTTGAACTGTTTAAATGTGTTAACGATACCTATTTATAACAAGCTATACGTCACATACTAGTACATATTGAGTTACAATGCAGATTTAGAATGTCTTTGCGTTTACAAGGAAGTGTGTAATGAATACCCTAGCAGTTGATAGTAGCCCATATTTATATTAGAGAAAATCGTTAAGGCTTATAAACGTTCGTATTTGTAACTGCACTCGCCATTCGTGTATATATTCAGTAATATAGAAAGTACACGTTAATCAAGAAGATATATCGAGTTCAGTCCACAATCTCGTCGCTTTAAATACTTTCAATGATTATATAAACAACCTACCTTTTGAAGTTGAAGTTCGTGTTGTCTCTGTAGTTCTCTACTCTTTTTAGCCGACCGCCTATTCTGCTCAAGCCTAGCGTTACGTTTTTGTATCTCGTCTGGTCGAAGCTGTTGAATTTAGAAAACAAAACAAAGAATAACCATTATGTTTCAATGTTGGCAGGCAATTTTAACCTTGGCGTGGTTTTTTCTAATATAGTTAAGTTCTATAGTGACGGACTCACAAATACTTTCAAGGAACCAACACATACTGAGCAAAGAGATCTTGCTTAATGAGACAACGAGATGGTGTAATGGTTCGAACTCACGCCTGACATACGCCCACTGTTTACAGGTCTCATTTAAACACACGCTTGGTTTATATAGTTTCACTGAACAGCCCAAATATGAGAGTGTTTAATTCCAACATACATTTTATGGCACGAGTCTTAAGTATGATCCATATTTGAGAATATGTTACACATGTAAACCCTTAAAGAGGCCAGCTGCAAGTATCCTGTGATCTGGTCGTACTAATTGATGGTGTTATAATTATGAATCAAAATACAGTTTTGATTAAACATTGATAATTGCAACCTTTAGATATACTTTACAAAACGTGAGTTCTGTGTATGTTCTCTTGAGTTTTTTCTGTTAATTAGCCTAATTATAGTCATTGGAGAGGGTCCAATTATACAAGTTGGAATCTATGTACTGTACACTAGGCTCCCAACCCTATAGTACTATAGTATGAGTTCATTATGTTTGCCACGACAATACTATTAACGGTCATAGAGAGTATGTTTTACGAAACAAAGAGAAAGATATGCATAATGGTCGGCTTTGCTTACGACAGTAAACAAAGCACACAAGCTACGGCATTAAACCAAATTTACCTTTATCTATTTTAACCACAAATAGCTTATAAATAAGAGTTTGGTTTCGTTCGCGAGTTTGTTAGCTCGTCTACCAAAAAGTGCAGGCAATGAATACCAAAAGGATATTGAACTGAACGGGTGCACAATCCCAGCAATCCTTTAGTGATTGACTAACACCATGATTAAATGCGCTGATTAATTCAAAATTATGTCGAGATTACAATACCTTCTTTAAACAACAAAAGCCGTCAATCACTATGTGTTATTCTTTACACAAATACAAATCAAGGAAAGTTATCAAGCTGAAAACGGATCAAAGTATAGGTATGCGTGTGCTTTATTTTGGCAATATTAGTCGGAGTTTGGGGATTTTAAACATATGCTTTAAATTTCAATCAAAAGTAGTTCTCGGGATTGTTTACATATTGGTTTAGGAAACAGCTCCGTACGTACTTTATCGATGGATTATCAGTGACTACACTAACCAAACCAAACATGATTTAGCTATTAAATATTACATTAAATCTTTGTCATTCTATGGTTTCTATGGAATTTCTTTTAAATACCTCATACACTTTTTCTTCTTCATCTTCATCCTCGACTTCTTTAGCGTCTCCATATGACAATCTTCTTAAACGGATCTTTAGTTGGAGTTCTTGTTTAAGAATCGGTAAAACAGAGTTTGACTTTACTGAGAGTTCAACAGCAGTGTTTAATTCTGTATCTATAGGTGGATCCTCTTGGTTAACATACGGGCGTTTTGGTGGTGATGTGTCTTCGGTCAGTTTTGTCGAAAGATTTTTGTTAGGTGACGACCTTTTCTGACTATGAAAAAAGCGTTTTATCTCTTCAGAAGTTTCGTTTTTTACTTTGTCGGACTCTTCTGTGATCAAGTGTAACGTGAACCGCGAATGTTTACTCTTTGGGCTGTCCGTATCATCAAAATCCGCGTCTTCTGCGGACACTGATAGAGTAGACTGTGGTATTGTTGTTTCAGTGCTACTTATACTTTTATTCTCTGTTTTAAGAAATATTGGAACAGTTTGCTTTTTCAAATGAGGTGGATAAAGTTTGGATTCAACAAATGAATCAGTTAAACGTACTAGCGCCGGCTTAATGGCTTGTGGTTTGTTATTGTCGTCCTCGATCTTTTCAAACGCAGGAAGATTTCCTCTGATGTCTGATTTCCTCTTTTCATGGGATTTTTCTTTCACTCTTATTCGTTTCCGAGGATGGATGACTAGTAAACTGTCTTCATTGTCAGATTCGTTACACTTAGACGAGTCGGTTGCTTCGTCATCCGTAGAAAAGTCATTTATACCAAAGCTACAACTGCTGAAACTGTGTCTTGAGGAACTACGAGACACATGTAAACTTAATTCCGGTGAGTCAATGCCATTCAGAATCCAGTTTGCATCTTGAAATACTTCATTATTAAAGGGGTCGTTGTAGTCATTTGATTCAAAATCACTGAAATGCCCTATAATATCTGACAATGAAGAGTCACTGGCAAGCATGTGATGAAGTTTGATACTTTCCTTATGCAGATGGCTTGACCATTTCTGAAATGTAACAAATTGCATCGATTCCAGGTTGACATATAGATTATAACACAACTACACAATGAGAGACGAACGAGTGTACAAACTTGACACATAATGTATCCATACACTCTCAGCTTCTCTTTGGACAACGTACTAGCTTGGACTGCCCAGTCAGTAAACTTGCATATTGCCCCAATGCCTTGTTTTATTTGTTAAATAACACATGGGACCTTAATCTAAATAGAATTGAAGTCTTTTTGAAAGAAAAATGGGCTTTAATATGCAAAGGGCATACGATAATCAAATATTAAACATTTATAAAGCAGTTTAGCATTGACTATTGACAATCCATGAACACCATGAAACTCAAGACTGTAGCGGGCAACACGGTGTTATACAAGCATTAGTGTACAGCAGTATACAACAGTTTGCTGCTTATATTGGTTACATTGGGTATACCTGTTTACCTGCTATAGTTGTGTTGGGACTAACAAAACACAGCCGTATAACTGTCAAAAACTGTATACATGAACACATGTTCCAAAGTTGTGTAACCAGATTATACGGAGACCTGTGGGTGACATAAGTTCAATGGGTGTAGACATTGAAGTATACAGAGCCAGGCTTGGTCTCAATGATTTAAAGATGAAACGTAAATTCAAGACGGGAAAACACCAGCCATACAAGGGATATAATAATGGAACATATATACATCTACGTTGCTGTTTGGGGGTATTTTATGCTGGTTTATTTTGGACTTATTTATACAACAGTTATGACACGAGTTTATATCGAAAACAACTTCGCCACTAGCTTCCTTGACAAGTGTTCTATAGAGCCGCTTGGTGACAAGGATTACACACGCGGAACTGTACCTTCGACTTGCCCAATGTATGGGGTATAATACTTGACATTCTCCATGCGAATAATATTGCTGTCATCAGATGTCGAACTCAAACCGGCCCCACCTGAGGATACAGAGATGTAAGGCTCTTAGTGACATTAAAACACAAGTAAGTGACATGAGTCAAGACATGATGGTGATACGCACAGATGTAAAACAAGTGAAATCAGAACTTGTAGCTATGAAAACCGACATTAATCCACTGAAAGATAACTTGTCTTCACTAGAGGAGGCCCAGAAAGACACAATCCGTAGACTGTCTAGTATGGAAGCAAATGTAGTAAACTTAGAGCAGTGCTGTGAAACCATGAATAGTGATGTAGCAGCTATGTCGTATGACTAAAACCAACCGACTTGAAACTATTGAAAAACAAATAGAGATGCTAGAAATGGATAGACTTAAAGACTCTCTGAGACTTTTTGGAATAGATGAACACGACGACAATATAAAACCAATCAAAACAATCATACACGACAAGGCTTTTACCAAAATGGATCCCGACGACAAACTTGATATCAACGCTGTTCTGCATGCAAGGCGTGTAGGCAATAAACATGGAGACAATATACGAGTAATAATCGTAAAACTCAGAAATTCAGAAGACAAATTCACATTGTTTAAATACAGAAACATCCTAAGACAGGATGGCATCAGACTCTCTAATGATTTAACATATACACAACGTCAGACACTGAATAATGTCAAGAAGAATGGCATACATGGTTACTTCAAAGGAAACAAACTTATAACCTATTCAAAACCACAACGACCTGAGGGCGACCGAATCTTCAGACGTGCTTTTAGACCTTCAACAAGACCAAACACTGGTGCTACTAATGATGTCATGGACACAGTAGACCACACATCACCTAAACGTGTTCAATATAACAAATAGCAATACGGCCGAGGCCAAGCACATAATCATGACCATCTCAAACTAATGGCATGGAATATTGAAGGACTGAAAACAAAACTTTTGCGATATGATATAGCTGAACTTATTAAACAATATGACTTAATGAGTTTACAAGAGACCTGGGATGTAGAAACAGATTATTGTAAAATATACTTTAGTTACTATACGCTTTATACATGTCCAGCAAAGCGTTCCTTGCGCGGTGGTAGGCATATGGGAGGCGTTCTTGTTTTAGTTAAAAATGTATATCCAAGTACGTTTCACAAGTATACAAAAGGTTTGACTTGGGTGTAATTGCGAAAATTGACAAACAGTTGCTTAAAACTAATTCTGATTGCTGCCATTCTTGAGGATACTATTCAATAGACTATTTAGAAATGGTGAGTTTCCGACACAATGGGCAAGTTCTGCTATAATACCAATATTTAAGAAGGACGACAGTGAGAACCCAAGTAACTATATAGGTATAGCCCTCATTGATGTACTTAGTAAACTCTATATATCAATTATTACCAAGAGACTGACATTGTATACAGAAGAATATTCCAGATTGTCCCAATCTCAGGCAGGCTTCAGAGCCGGATATAGAACAACAGATAATGCATTTATTTTGTATTCACTAGTGAGTAAATATCTTCGTGTTAAGTCAAAACCTTTGTATGTATGTTTTGTAGATTTCCAAAAAGCCTTCGTGAATCGCAGGTTATTATATAATGTATAATACAAAAACGGTGTCAAAGTCAACCTGCTTAAATCTATACAATCAATATATTCAAATGTTAAATCTTGTGTTAAAACAGCAAAATGTTGTACTGAATCGTGTGCGTGTCCCACTGGGTTACAACAAGGCTGTAATTTAAGCCCTTTCATATTTATACGTTTTTTTATCAATGAGTTACCTTAGAAGTTCCAAGAACATGGAATAAGAGGAATTCATTTATTTCCAGACATAACAGAAATGTTAGCTTCTTTTTGCTGATGACATTGCATGCATCGCAAATACTATTGCAGGACTACAGTGACAACTAAATGTGTTACAGGAATTTGGTAATGCGTTTAAACTGATTGTCAATGTAACTAAGACTAAAGTTTTAGTATTTAAAAAGGGTGGCTGATTATCAAAGGCAGAACAATGGTTTTACAACAATAGCCAGATTGAAACAGTTAACGGATTTTCATATGTAGGGGTGTTTGTTTCACAACAAATGTCTGTTTAAAATGGCTGAATCCATTAGTGTAAAGGCTAAGCAAGCTTTAAATCATTTGTTTAATTGTCTGCATAGTCTATCATGTATGCCCTATAAAATGTTTTTCAAGAGTTTTGATTCAAAAATTAGTTCTATTCTTTTGTATGGGCCGAGCTGTGGGGGATGACAAGCCATAGTTGTAGAGAACAAGTTCAAATGTATGCATGTAAACGTGTTCTAGGTGCAAACTAAAACGCTTGCAATGATGCCATACTAGCAGATCTAGGCAGATTTCCTGTGTTCATTTATTTTGCTAGGCGAAACATTAAATTTTGGTTAAGGATATTGTCTTTACCAAATGACAGGTACCTTAAACTATGTTTTAACATGTTATTTTATTATGATAATATTGGTTGTATAAACTGGGTGACACACATTAGAAAACATTTATATGAGAATGGCAAAATGTAGTCTAACAAGTAAACTATAGCTATATGTTGATTTTAACCATGATTATTATGTAGCAAAATATGTTCTTGCAGTTGATATTTTCAAGTTCCGGTGAACAATGTCTAATTTCAGAAGCTCATCGCACCCCCTTATGATAGAAAAAGGTCGCCACTATAACATTGACAGGGAGGCACGTACCTGACCCTATTTTGAAACATGTATAGAAAATGAGCTACATCTTGTACTCCAGTGTCCACTATAAGCTAGTTTTAAGATGTAAATATGTACATGATATGTATGTCAATGATGTATCTGAAGCTTCTTATGTTCGTTTAATGTCATCCGACAAGGAGACAACAGTTAAACATTTAGCAATGGTTGTACAAGGCACTTTAAAAGAACGGGACAGTTTTTAGAGGGAAAATAATTTATATACCTTTAAACCGTCATGTACAAAACCATTACATTATGTATTTATATATTAACCTTTAAACTACTCTTACTTGGCTAAAATGTTAAAATGTTGAAATATTGTACAATGATATGTGCTTGGGCCGGTGGCCTTATATTTCGCAATAAACTAAACTGAACTAATCTAATGTCTACTGTCTAACATGAATGTACTGATACACTCTCTAGCTTACAAGAATATCAGTTAAAATAATGCGTTAATATGCAGTAACATTTACAGTATATTTCATCATTCACATCTTTGAAGTATATAACGCTCGTGGTGACATTGGTCGTGCGTGATAGGACGCTTTGCATTTCTTTAAATTGGTTATGTAAAATGTAATTGTATTGTGAGGGCTAACATATATGAACTGATTTAATATGTATGTGCCTATATGGCCAAATACATGTACTGACTAATTGTGGTTACTAAGTGGGAGAATCGCATTGTTGGTAAAGTAACTTACTTCTCCTGGGAGTTGCAATGTCAAAGTCAATGATACAAATGTGGTAAAGAAAACGTCCCGCATCAGCTATATACACTGTTCCAACACTCTGAAAATACACCCATAAGGTACATAGGTGTTAACTTTATATGTGTTTAAATTTAAGAGTTGACCTACTCAGCAGTCTTCAGAAAGATGGAAGTCTGCTATGAACGGAGTTACCCTAACCAAAGTACTTTACCTTTAACCTTCAATGCTTTGTGCATCATTATTAAACACACATATTGTATACGAACATTGACCAGACACTCGTGAATTCAATACATGGTCTGCTGATTTGTTAAATATGTGGATTAGATTGTCCGGTTATAATACAACAAAGTATTTATTTCGTGTCCATTGAATACACATGTAAAATCTATTTTGTATTGCATTTATCCATGTGATTTACTCCGTAGTTGCAGGTCAAAATCCGTATACAATACTTGGAAATATCTTAAACACACACATATCTACAATAGAGACAAATAACATGTTAACATTCAAAAGCTACATGTAAACACATTTATTTCAAATATAGCGAACACAAAAATATGCCCACGGCGTCTTCATTTCTAAAGTGAGCTATACTATGTAAACTATACAGCATGGGACGCTTTGTTTAACCAGTCAATCTACATTTGTTTTCATTTATGTGACAGTATCATGAATGCCCAGTAATACAGACTAGACACTAAGTAATTGTTCTGTTGTTTTCGATCCGTTTAACAGCGTTTTGATTGTTTCATGGCGCATCTTCATTTAACTTTGCGATGGTATAAGCGATAGAATAGAGCATTGAACTATTGGACGTACTACTAATCAGAGCAACAGTTTTAGCTATCTACTTGCTATCATTTTCTACTGCTATTGGTTCGAAACATACAACAGATGAATGAATCGTAATTTTAATACTTTGCTGACATAGTTAGTTGTTCAATCTCTTTGCGTGAGACTAAATGGAACATTCCGCCATTTCACGTGATTAAATAATCATGGTAGTTTAAATTATTTAAGTCACGTGATATGCTTCTCAAATGTGAAGCTTGTTAACGAATAGCTGCATACAAGTTTGTTCCGTTCGTGTAGACTGTCACATATATATGAATACACGAGATGTAATTGTATTAATATACTTATTTTACCTGTCAAAAGTCACGAGCTTCTTATAACAATTCCAAAACCGAAAGTAGGGCGCTTAGTAGCATTGCCATTACCAGCTGAGCACGTCTATAAAGCACCAGTCTTCGAGTGCTACTATTCTTCTACAGTGTTATCAATATGCAACTATATCCAAAATCGTTTCATCTTTAAGACTGACATATATTTACAAGAAAAAAAACATTTTAAATGTTTGTAAACCATCTTTTCACAAATATACGTAATGTATTTTTAATTTGGCATATTCCCAACATATTGGCAACTAGCACGACTACAATTTCATTCATTTATTTAAGTACGAAAATGTCACATGCATTCACCAGTATGTACACAGTCGGTTACAAGGTACTACAACATAACTTTGAACCAAGAACAACACAACTTTCAATAGAAACCTCATATGTAACAGACCTACCTTTTGGACAAGGTAACATTAAAACACCCACTTACACAAATATATTGTCAATGGTACGTTCTCTAGCATATACCAGCTTTTTTGGCTGCAAAAATGCGCCTTTCGCACACACTTCTTTGAAGTTGAATCGTTAGCTAAAGAAATGATTAATCCTATGTTGTGGACAGTTATGTAAACGAAACAAAACGCAATAGTCTACATAGGAAATGAAACTATTGGGATTCCAAAGATTGCTCGAGTTACTAATCTACTATTTTAGAATGAACGATGCATTGGATTGTCGGTGTTTATTTCGCTTCCAGTATTTCATATTTCTTAAAAATGAGAACATGATGTGACTTCATTGCGATGGATGTTTACACTATGAAATCGACACATCGTGCTGATCCGTTTTGTCGCACATAATTATCAACAATATAGCACTGTTTTGACCTGCTTTTCTGTGTAATTTATTTATTTAGTAGAAATTACATTGAACCATTGAGTTGTGTTTTTAAACAATTGGTTCGTTGTTTACATTACCTTTTCGGGAACTTTAAAAAGGCGGAATCTAGTTTGTATCAGTAAGTTCAACGATTGTCATTGGCACAGGAACTGTATCTTGACTTTACATTATATATATTTACACATGGAGCGTAATTAATGTGGGAGATTGACCTAAATAAAACTTATTTGTTATTTGTTGATTTGTTGTTAGTATGTTTAATATTTTGAGATATAAGAGATATTAGGTTGTGTATTGATTGGTACAACTCGACACATACATTTGTTAGACGAGATATTAGGTTGTGTATTGATTGGTACAACTCGACACATACATTTATTAGACGAGATATTAGGTTGTGCATTGATTGGTACAACTCGACATGTACATTTGTTAGACGAGATATTAGGTTGTTCATTGATTGGTACAACTCGACATGTACCTTTGTTAGACGAGATATTAGGTTGTGCATTGATTGGTACAACTCGACATGTACATTTGTTAGACGAGATATTAGGTTGTGCATTGATTGGTACAACTCGACACGTACATTTGTCCGACGAGATATTAGGTTTTGCATTGATTGGTACAACTCGACATGTACATTAGTTAGACGAGATATTAGGTTATGTATTGATTGGTACAACTCGACATGTACATTTGTCCGACGAGATATTAGGTTGTGTATTGATTGCTTCAACTCGACACGTACATTTGTTAGACGAGATATTAGGTTGTGCATTGATTGGTACAACTCGACATGTACATTTGTTAGACGAGATATTAGGTTGTGTATTGATTGGTACAACTCGACACATACATTTGTTAGACGAGATATTAGGTTGTGCTTTGATTGGTACAACTCGACACGTACATTTGTCCGACGAGATATTAGCTTGTGTATTGATTGGTACAACTCGACATGTACATTTGTTAGACGAGATATTAAGTTGTGTATTGATTGGTATAACTCGATATGTACATTTGATAGACGAGATATTAGGTTGTGCATTGATTGGTACAACTCGACACGTACATTTGTCCGACGAGATATTAGGTTGTGTATTGATTGGTACAACTCGACACGTATATTTGTTAGACGAGATATTAGGTTGTGCATCGATTGGTACAACTCGACACGCACATTTGTCCGACGAGATATTAGGTT
>ENA-OREC01001946-OREC01001946.1-marine-metagenome-genome-assembly--contig:-NODE-1946-length-10974-cov-15.797192_pt1 | contig 10974 bp, 4 predicted proteins | sample MGYA00248626_ERZ508543 | MGnify/ENA primary metagenome ERZ508543 (study PRJEB26211, sample SAMN05518279) | marine metagenome | isolation source: Puget Sound, Washington, USA | host: Bankia setacea... | reverse complement strand
ATATCATCAATGTTGAACATACACACTTAGTTACCCTCCTTCGGGCTGCAATATACATATCATCAATGTTGAACATACACACTTAGTTACCCTCCTTCGGGCTGCAATATACAGATCATCAATGTCGAACATATACACTTAGTTACCCTCCTTCGGGCTGCAATATGTATATCATCAATGTCGAACATACACACTTAGTTACCCTCCTTCGTGCTGCAATATACATATAATCAATGTCGAACATATACACTTAGTTACCCTCCTTCGGGCTGCAATATGTATATCATCAATGTTGAACATATACACTTAGTTACCCTCCTTCGTGCTGCAATATACATATCATCAATGTCGAACATATACACTTAGTTACCCTCCTTCGGGCTGCAATATGTATATCATCAATGTCGAACATACACACTTAGTTACCCTCCTTCGATCGTGCTGCAATATGTATATCATCAATGTTGAACATACACACTTAGTTACCCTCCTTCGGGCTGCAATATGCATATCATCAATATTGAACATATACACTTAGTTATCCTCCTTCGTGCTGCAATATACATATCATCAATGTCGAACATATACACTTAGTTACCCTCCTTCGGGCTGCAATATGTATATCATCAATGTCGAACATACACACTTAGTTACCCTCCTTCGATCGTGCTGCAATATGTATATCATCAATGTCGAACATATACACTTAGTTACCCTCCTTCGATCGTGCTGCAATATGTATATCATCAATGTTGAACATACACACTTAGTTACCCTCCTTCGGGCTGCAATATGCATATCATCAATATTGAACATATACACTTAGTTACCCTCCTTCGGGTTTGAAGTGACTGTTTGATTGTGGCCGTGAGAATTTGGCGTAAGAGATGGCTATTGAAACAGAGTTATTGAGAATATTAGGTCCCCGTATTTGTACACTTCAGTATATTAGGCAAGTTGGAGAGAGCCAAGTGTACAAAGACAGGGACTTACTATTCTATTTATTCTATTATCATTGTCTACAAACAATCAAAAAGTCATTTAATAAACAAAAAATAAAAGGGCACGCAACTGTGCTACGATTTAATCGATTTCAAGAAAGTCGCCACCATGACGCCATTGGCACTTAGAGCTGTCAATCAAAATTGAATACACAGTGTGAGTCTCAAACGATACATTGATCGACATGAACACAATAACGACACATTAGGATATGAGCAATGCGTGGAGAAAAGGTATAGTTTCCTGTGTGTCTTAAAATGTCTAAACAAATGAAACGGGAGAATTGTTGTTTAGCTTACAATATGTTTGTGTTGTTGGCCTGGTTGTAAAGGTCAAGTCGACTCAGGGCTACTTTCGTTTTCGCGATATAAATAGAACGAAAGGGTAAACGTGCGAAACAGACGATAGACTGATAACTGGGATGGAATGATTCGTTTATATTAAAAATAATTTCAATTTAATGACACGACAACTATTATTAGAAACATTTATGCTGCCAAACAGCGTCATTCATCAGCAGAACTTTTGAATCGAGAGAAAAAAAATGGCGGCCATTTGCATTTTAGCAATGTTTACCTCTGACGTCACTCTGCTGTAGATAGCTAATCATTTATCGTTCTAGCATTCACATTAAGAAAGCATTTTGAAAATTATTGATTGTTATATGTTTGTTGCTCTGTGATGGGAAGAAACTTAATTAATAAAGAAACTACCGGGCAATGAAAGACTTATACACCAAGGCCGCTACAGCAAGGGATTCGAACCCGACTTGAGAAGTGAGTTCTGCCCGAGTGAGATATAGTTCTTTATGGACCATGAAACGACCCAGCACTCATGTCTGTGCTCAGTCTCATGACATATCTAAGTGTCGACTATTCGGAGAAATATATGTTTTGAATGGAAATTGCTATTTTGTTTTCAGTATTGTTTAGACCTTTATTTAGGATCAATAAGGTTAGAAATAGGACCATGTAGATGATCAAAATACGTATATACGATCCTATTAGAGCGGTCGGACCAAAAGTATAAAATAACAATATTTAGCTCAGACTGTCAAGAAAAGAGATTTATAAAACAGTCGATGTTATTCATCAACTGTCTACGTAATAGTATCACAACTAGCTACAGAGCGTTTTTTGTGATATTTATTATTCAACTCGAGACTGATCCTGCGTTTTTTGAGGACACATGCATTCTCTTTGATGTTGCATGTTCCCTTAATGGTTTAAGTACTGTCAGTCACGTTTAGCCGTTGACGGTTGCTCCCCTTGCTGATGAAGAACAACGCTCGTTGCAAAAACAGTCGTGTAGTTGTTATAATTGGAACATCATAAAGCTGTTGGGTGTCATACAATCGCCACTGTCCTTTCTGTTGTATGATAACAAGGTTATAGAATATCAAGACTTTAGTTTAAAACAAATACAAGTACACACTGTTCATATGCACGAACCAATTTTACATTTATATCCAGACTATTAGTTGCAACTGTTAACGATTTGCGATCATCTGAAAGTAAAATTGTTCGATGCAGAATGGCATTCTAGCTGTTTTAAATAATATATCTATACAGAGATGGTTTACATTTCTAGGTAGAATGGCTGATGCCGATGTTTGGACATTTAAGGCAGACTATAGCTATTACTGAGAGTGATGACTATTCATACCCCTATCGCTGCTTTGTCACATGAAATACGGCAAACTGTAAAAAACATGCTAGTTTGAAACACAAGTAGTTCTGTTTAGCAGTATGAGCATTGCGTTATAGTTTTTCAATGAAATGCATCACCATATCTGGCAAGACAGTCTGTGTCTGCTGTACAAAACTCACATTACAATCACAATTTAGTAAAGTGTACGCGTCTTACACATACAGAGAACTGTTCATATACATACAGTCAGGGAAGTGTATACATAAAGGTTAGTTCCCCTTTGTAAAAAAATATTTAACGGAGAATCTTTTTTAAAGTTGACGAAAAAAGAAAACACAATCAGCCATTTTACATAAACATACATTTATTTCATGAAACATATTTTACGTATTAAACATCTGCACAAAAAGACATACATTTAACAATAATTAATGTGTATAAATGTGATGATAAACAATGTAAGTATGAGACACTGCTGATAAACTGCATGAATGACCATGACTTCAGATATATAGATCACTATAAGAATTAACATTTACAGAAAATACTTTTTAACACATGTACAATGTAGATTTAAAACAAACTGAGTGGTGAATGCAAAACGGTTCTATCTGCTTAATTTTTCAGTAATGCTTAGAACCCTTTTGCTTTCACCCCTCGCAACATTGATAACAAGAGGCATCGAAAAGCAACAAGTAACACAGATGTACTAACCATTTACAGCCCTCTAACAAAATACATATAAGAAATAAATCTTACAGTATAATGCAAGCCCAGATATAACCAATTTTTTATTTGACACTTGTAATAATTGATCATAAGCAATGGACAGTTTAAAATTATGCAAACTTTCTGGACTCCTTTAAACATTGCAGTCCATTTCATGTCTTTGTTTCTTTACAAGTTCTGCTTTGAAATAGGATTGCCCAAATTAACATTTTCAAAGTATTTATCTCAACAAACCAGCACATTCACTACTGACATTTTTTGTTTTGATCTTAGAATCAACAGATATAGGAATCTTCCATGAGTATGAAAGTGAAAGTTTAGTAATGCCGACAACTTAAATACTGTGTTACTTAGGTTAATACCCTTACAGCACGGCTTTAATGTCATACATTAACGTCAATTTCAGTTGTATAATCACCATCAGTTCCTGGATAACTAACCAACACTAAACCATTCTTCACATGTAAACTTGTCACTGTTGCAAATGTTATAATGAAGCATGTTTTAAGATTAATATGTTTCGTGTATAATCAGAGAGCCAAGAAAGTTGACTACTCTAAAATATTACTGGGGGCTATACAGTGATTTGCATTGAACGTTTCTTTGTTAAAGGCTGAACGATATCATACTGATTTGCATTGACAATTTCTTATATAAAAAACTTATATTATCAAATATTATCATGGTAAATATTATCAATGCAAGAGACAAAAAGGTGGCAGTAATATATGGACGACTTCAAAATAGAACACTGCCATTCTAAGTTTACAGTATTGTTTAATGGAGAAGATTCAATCAAATGTTTCAAAGTTTTTGTAACAATTGCCGAGGACTAAGTACACGTGTTTGCAAAGCTAAACAATGATTTTCACTATATAAACTGCAACATATATAATTGGACCATGAGGGCTTTTAATGGAGGATATTGAGTAACCTTGTATGTCCTTTTATATAACATAGATAACCAATGGCATACATGTTTATCAATAGCCAATCAGAAGTACTTTACTATAAGGCAATAAGACAACAACATGATAACCAATAGGCATACAGGTCACTTATATGCACATGTAACAAAGCTCATGACTGGCTGAATTATGATATCACTTGAAAATAGTGTCTTACATTGACCAATCAGGTTGAGACACACAATTTAAACATGGACAAGAAGCAAAACTAGAAGACAATATTATTAACAAATATACAGAAGAAAAATATAGTTCACAAGTATTTTTGACATAACTTCAGATTTGAGAACCTCCAATGTGTGTTACTCTATGACTACAGTCTAGTTCTACCTACACCTATGAGTTTAAGATACCTGTACGTTCTATTGCTATGTATGATCTAATTGGATTCTCAAACAAAACTATTCTATATTATTAATAGTTAACAAAATAATATCATTGCATTCCAATGTCCTTACAAAATACATTCTTCATTACACATGTACCTTTACTTTTTAAGTTGGATCAGACAGTTCAGTATTTCCCCTCTATAAAGATATGTTTTATCTAACTTTGTTTGTAGAGGAAAGTAAATTAGTATAATAGTGTTATTAACAATATTACAGATGAAAATACAAGAATAAATGTTACAAAACCACAGACACAAATACCCTTTACGAAACATAATGTTATTATTATATATGCTGCTTCACTTTACAGGTATTTTCTCAAAAGATGTCTCAACCAATCAAATTGGATATTTCAACTTCTATACATCCAATTAAATCACTTTCTACAACATACTGCTTCATAGTCTGATCAATCAAATCATTTGTATTAATATATTTATTCAAAGTTCAACCAGTCAAATTGCTTGTGAGGACAGGTTTGTTCACTGTCCAATAAAAAGCAAGGTGACATCATCCAATCAAAATCACTGGTCTTTCAAATCTACAAGCTCTTTGCTGGAAGTTGTCCTCTTTATTGAGCCTGTCCTGGGCCCGACAATGCCTTGGTAAAAGAGTAGGTCAATGAGGATGGAGATGATGAGTAGCCCGATGGTACAGACTGACCACTTGGACACTGGCAACCAAGACGAACACATTCCACCGATCATCACTGAAATACACACAACACAATGTCAATCAAAATTCAAAATGTTTCTGACTAAAAAACCATAGTATAGTACTGTACCTGCATTTGAACAAAAATTGTCCAATAATTCAAACCATTACAAACAAGTATATTACCGATTTTGCAGAACAATGTTGTAGTCAGCATGGAGTCTCTCACAAATATATCAAGGCAATTTAAAATGATCTTGAGTTTTTTTTCTATGAAACAGTCAAGAAGAACAAGTCATTATTGATATATCAAAAGATTGAAAGTTTCTGTTTTTGATAACTATATATTTCTGTGTGAAGCTAACTTTCATGATGTTAATAACTCATCCCAATATTTACTTTAACACAATACCGTGGAGTCGTTAATGGTGTGTGTAGAATTTACCAGCAATAAAATGCAAGAACATGTTTTAATTTAATTACGTTTCTAATATTTGTCTGTTTGGGTTTAACAATCTTGCGAAAGTCAAACATATCTTGTCAGAGTGTAGGAACTAGTGGATTTTTCATGTTCTGGTACATGTATAAAGATGACCAAGATCTGGTGTAGTATGATGGTTAACAAATCAGACTATTTCTCCACCTTGGTTTTGTTTTAATTTGTTCATACCTTTTTTAAGTTGCCTTAACTGCTATGTACCTTAATGTAAACAAGATGCTTGTAATTGTATGTGCATGTAAATAGGCAATTGTTTTCAAAGATTTCACTTGAGTCAAGCATCTTCAACAGCTTAAAGTTTGTGACTCTAATTTTGAGGTAAATATTTTTTTCAAATTTTAAAAGTTGCTACAAATGAAACATCTACCTTGCATTAAACAATATGTACTTGGTCCTTAATTGATATTATGGTTTTCAAGCACTTTCCTAGTACATATTGTTAAATGCAAGGTGCATGTAGTTGTTTCATTTGTAGCAACTTTTAAGATTTGAACATTTTACCTCAAAACTAGAATCACAACCTTTAAGATCCAATAAAGTGTCTAACTAAATCATAAGCATTTAAGTCTGATTCAGTTTTAAAATTTAAGTACATGTATCAACACTATTTTGTACCCAAGCATTTGTCTGATCAATAAACAAATTACTAAAAATCGAGGATTATCGAAAATAAAAGATGAATAAATATGAAAATAAAATTTAATGTTCTTATAAACGAACTGTTGAACTTTCTTCAACTAAAAAAAGGTGCCAGCGTTATATATAAAACTTCTGTCAAATACAAATGGTAACATAATGACCTAAAACCTACTAAACTTTGATACAGAAATGCTATAGTTATTATACAGATTATTTCTTAAACTAAATGTAACCAACTTAAAACAAATAGCATGACATAATTCTGGGTCTGTTTGATTATTTTACTATTTATTAGATTTCTACATACCTTTTAGGCATAACCATTACGCTAGAGAAAGAGGTAAAAATGGGTGGGTGGGAGAAAAGTTTGAAATGCAGGGTGGGGAGGTTTGGGTAAGCAGGGAATGCAGGAATACAGCATACATGCATGGAGAAACATCTGAATATATAGAGCATTGCGTATTTAGCTAAATATTTATAAGTTATTGTCCGAACATAAGCAAAGCGCAGAAGCAGTTATTGTAAATCACGATGCAGTTGAAACATAAGCCTGAACCCTGGCAAACTATTCAAATTAGTTTCATAAATATGTGAGTGTATTTAAAACAGTGTAAAATATAACCTAACAAAAAATCATCTTGATTCTTCTGTTAATCCAAATGAAAATCAAATAATTACAGGATCCTGCACTACTAGTTATCTCCCTTGATATATTTTCACCTGGGATTATCCTCCTTCATGCACATCCTCTGGTTGTATACTGTAACTTCATTTGTAAAGTTTTATCAGTATCCCTTTCATCAGTTTAAAGGACTTGCCTTAACAAGACAACTGGATAGACAGACACACCATCTAAAACGGTGATTCCAGAGATATTAATACAACCCCAAATCTGTGTCAGGGGTCACTTTCATTAAGACCACTATTTTAAGTCCATATTTGCTTTTTTGTCATACTTAAATATCCGTATTTTTTCCATTATCTGTTTTGTTACCATGTTGACGTTGGGTAAACAGGCAGCATGCTTTCAGATAAGGAAGACTTCCATGCATTGGTGATACTTGTCAATAGTTGTGATTCACTGAGACATTGTTATCTATATTGGTTAAGTTAGCGATCATACAACATCAATCAATATACATCAGATATGGTTAGGCTATTAGAAAGATATAGGTCAAGGTGAACAAGTGAGCTGAAAAAAGTGGTTAAAAGTGAGAAAAGAACATCACAACGTGTACATGAGTTGTGCAAAAAAGCAAATATGAATGGAATGGCAAACAAGGGAACTGAACTTCAAAGAAGAAAACTTTGTGCAGGTTTTCATACCATAAAAGACACTGTGTTTAACGACGGCCACAGAATGTGCAGGTACTATCGGTAATATCTCGCATCCTTTGATTTCCCATCTTTAATTGTTATCCAATAGAAATAAGATGAAATTGCTATGACGACAAGTCTGGCTAGCAACCCCAAAACAACGGTACACAGGAATGAGGCTGGGTTTGTGCTGGGTAGCCATGGTAACCAACAACTCAGCAACACTGTGGAGACAGAAAGAAATGAAAATATTCACGCCACAAATAATGACAAGTTTAAACAATCATAGGCAAACTTTAACTATATGTGTGGTATGACAAACAGATATACATCATGATAGCATTGTGTTGTCATAGCAACCAACATGTCAAGACAACACTTGAACAAGAAGCCTCATACGTTGTATACATAGAACACACTGGTAACAGACACACACCACTGTATACAGTTGGATATTTTAAATATCAGAGATAACTAAATGACATTGTGATTTATGCAGGCTGTCTAAAATATAACTTTTTTTAACGAACTGCAAATAAAAATGTGAATAACTCTCTTTCTATAAAATTATATTTTTTTAGATCTCCAACAAACATATGTCCTACGAGTGCCTCAAACTTAGAGTAAAACAATGATAATTTTCAAACGTGGTTGCACATCAATTCAATGATACATGATGTTTGAATGAATGTTAGTTTAGTAGTACATTATAATTCACATTGTGTTCTGAATATGCGTTTTCCTTGCTATGTCATGTCAATGAATTTGCAATGATATAGTTTACTAAATATGATATGATCTACAAAAAATGCTGAGGGGGGAAAGAAACAAAGAAAAGCAAAGATGTTAATCCTTCAATATTTTACAACGATTACGAAACAAGTTATACAACTTATATTAATCATGCTCGTTGGCACCGATTTTTGCATTCCGATGGTCTTCGTGTGGGAGGAAACCGGTGACCACATGACCATCTCACATGCTGATGCCGGGTATTGAACCCAGGTCGCAGCAGTGAGAGGCAAGTGCGTTACCACTGCACCAGCCAGACAGCCATAGATATATATAACATTCCCGGATAATATTTCTTTCTCAAAGCCTAACACCTATCACCGAAGATAATAATTTGAAGCAAGCAAACCAATTGGCTTAAATAAGGAACAGTCAAAGCAAACATAGTACAACCAGCCCTGAAGAACAGAAATATGGTTATCACTAACAAAAAACAACAAAATATAACATAGAACATAGAAATACAGGTTGTGCAACAGTGATCAACAAAAGTTCTGAAATTTCAAGATGTTTGAGCTATATTAAACAGGTGAAAAATTCTTGCCATGCCAGATAAACAAACATATTAATTCATTGTTGATTATGTCATGGATTGAGTAGTTGTCAATCGTGTTTTAGCGAATGTATTAATAAACAATTTAGACCCATCATGCTATATGTTTAGCCTCTATATATAAGTTTGTTCATCTCGAGACGTCTCAAGACTCACAGATACAGACTGCATTCAGATAGTGTAGAGCGACACAGGTGGATTAAGACAATAGGGGGCGTGGCCAGTTGTCATAGTAACACTTAGAAAACAAATAAATTATCCCTCTGGCTCGTAACACATTATATTTCCCTAACTTTTCTACATCTATTGCTTCATATAATTACCAGTATGTTTAGCAAAATACTAAAAGTACAATAAACTTGTCAAGCATTATTTCATTTCCAGGTACGGTACCTAAGTTGTTGGTACAAATAAAGTCACTCATTCCAATTTCAAAAATGTTTTTTCCTCGTCAAGTTACATAGCAATTTGACTGAGAAATGTGACTATAAAACTGCTATTAATAAGAAACTGTTATCTTTTATTCCCCCATTTAATTTAATTTAAAATATTTATACTCAAGACACAATTGTTATTATTGTTCTATCAAAAGCCTAGCATCTTCTCTTGATTAAAAGTTTTCACATAAAAAGCATTTCATTGACGTAAGCACACATGTAACGAGGCAGCCTACAGTCATGACAGACAATCACCAGTGGCAGAATAAAAAAGCTTGCTTGTAGCATATATACAAGGACCAGTAAAACATCCAAAAAGGGGCAAGAACATTCACAAACTCACAGGTTGAACTAACCATAACAAAACATCCTAGAAATTGAATAGCGTACTGGTTCTGTACAGGTATAACAAAATTCGCGACACAAAAATAAACAATAACAAAAAAATGCTATATAAAGTAACGGTTAATGTGAAGGGACCAATGTTGACATAGAAACGGTGTCAAGCAGCTGTCTGGGGTTCACTGAACGTACCACATATTTGTAGAATGAAGAAAACTACACTTGAGACCAACACCATACGGATTACATCTCTGTCTGACGCATTCACAGTACTCCAATACATCACTGAGATACCTGCAATGGAAGAATCACAACATGGAATTACATTGGTGCTAGAACTTCAATACTGTCTACCAACTGTATTTATAACATCACTTTTCTCTCTATCTCTCTCTTATGTTCATGCTGGCTCATTTACAAATATTATTTACATATAGACGTTGATTCCTTGTATACACTTTGTAGTTTGGTTTGGGCATCTGTAATTGGGTAATTCCATCCCTCGTTTGCTTCATCTTTGGAATTACATTCTTTTGAAAAAGTTGTAAAGGGAGCGAACTATTCCATGAAAAATTGACATTATATCCATAGTAGTCTTCCTTAACTATCAAAGAAAAAAGTTCACAGGGCAATTTCCAATTAGTGTAAAGCCATCTTAGAAAGAGCAATGTGGAATAATACAAAGTGTTTGGGATAATTCAATGAAAAGACCTTTCTATTAACTCATGTACTAGGCTAGATGTGAATCGTCAAAAGTACAAGTGACTTTGACCCGCAGGACAGTGACTTTGACCCACAGGACTGTGACTTTGACCCACAGGACAGTGACTTTGACCCGCAGGACAGTGACTTTGACCCGCAGGACAGTGACCCACAGGACAGTGACTTTGCCCCGCAGGACAGTGACTTTGCCCTGCAGGACTGTGACTTTGACCCACAGGACAGTGACTTTGACCCACAGGACAGTGACTTTGACCCACATAGATCGGAAGAGCACACGTCT
>ENA-OREC01001945-OREC01001945.1-marine-metagenome-genome-assembly--contig:-NODE-1945-length-10975-cov-12.854836_pt1 | contig 10975 bp, 3 predicted proteins | sample MGYA00248626_ERZ508543 | MGnify/ENA primary metagenome ERZ508543 (study PRJEB26211, sample SAMN05518279) | marine metagenome | isolation source: Puget Sound, Washington, USA | host: Bankia setacea... | reverse complement strand
GCACACACGCACAATGTAGGGCACAGACATCATGTTCTAACACGTTGCTTTGTTGATACTTAAAGGTAAAGAATACTTACCCATTAATATTACAACTTGAGTTTTTGATGTAAACTTTATCACATATCGCATACTAAGATTCAGCTTTAAAGTTCAATCGTTGATATAAAGTACATCAGTTGGAACGTTTGATTTGTGTTTCCTAACAAACAACAGATAATAGTTGGGATGAACATCTTGGAAAACTATGCACGTTATGTTTGAGCGCTAACTATTTTTAACCTCGATTTTTTGAAGGTCGTCTCTGTTCAACCCTTTTGACACCTGATCGATCTACAAGACATAGAATGATAATACACGTCGAATCAAAGCTTGTTATTTTTTTCCACTTTTCACTCGTTACAAATAACGGTCTTGTTGTGCATACGAAATGGCGGGAATTAAAAATAACGTGTCGTCTGCTACATGTCTAAAATAATTCGCGGTTAAAACATTCAATTGATAACTTTGAAAGATGATTGTTGTAAGCTTCCGCGTACCTTGGTTCCGTGAGAATATTAGTCGCGAATATATTTTCATTCATAATTAGCTGGTTCCCAAAATATTTAAACTTAAACATTAACATGTTTACGAGTAGAACTGCTGGGTACCATACTGAGAAGAACTGTATGACCTGTAAAGTAAGCAGATGAAAAAGAAAACCCGCACGTGACAGATGAAAATCGATCTTATAATTTGCTCGTTTAATAAACAACAACAAACAACAACAACACCAACAACAACAACAAAAACAGAATTTGCTAACGTAGTACTTTTTTTCCACAAAAGTTGTTGACCTTTTGCTCTAAAAAGACAGACGACATATGTTGACACAAACAAAAAGTATAACTAGTATCTTTTGAAGAAAAAAACAAGTTCAATTCAATTTGATATATACTATTATAAAAGTGTTAAATCAATTTATTCTGACATTTCAATGATTCATATCCATAGTGTTGTGCTAGTTTTTTTGGTTACAATTTGCCTAAACTAACAATGAATTCCTGGACCTTGTAACATAACGTGGTAACTTTAGTAATGTCACCATGATGACTTTAGATAAACGTCTTGTACATGAACATATAGTGAGAATGACCGATGGGTCGAAATGGCTTTGGAGACATGTACATGTTTTGAAATTAATCTATCATTTTTGGTCAACTGTGAAGAACATAAAATTAAGTCTTGGTATGCATGCTATAGACAACTACTTCCCCCCCGAGTTCTTCGTCCGGAAGTTTGGTCGTTTGTTACAATCTGCACACCTAAACGATTTCAAATAAGCCACCTCGTTAAATATCGTCAAACCCAAAAAATCTAATAATTGGTGTAACATATAGTCTAGTATATAAATTCCAAACTGTCTACAAACATGTCTGTGTAAAAACAGGATACATTTTGTTTGATAGACGCTGTGTACTGTTGTTTTGCAATGATTTTATCTTATATTTGTGTTGTGCCCGTCCGAAATGCAGACAATTAATAAGTAAACCTCCTCTTGAAATAAGTCTTTGCTATTATTATTATTTAATATTATCATTGTTATTATCATTATGTTGATACTTGTTCAGTGTTCGTTATACATCTATTCATGAAGAGTTTTACAAAACATCAACTTGGTATTTGCATGGCATTGGTAGCAGTTCCCTCGGTCGACCTAAATCTGCTAATATTCCTTTCTTAGAATTAGTTTCATTTAAATTGAGTCAGTTGCCGACACTGTTCCTAAAATAAATGACCATACCACTACATGTATATTAAGCTGAACTTTTTATTCATTGTTTTGTGACACCAACTAAAGGTAAAGTTGAAGTCAAGGTCCACGTGTTCGTCATAAAACTTCGATGAGGACATTGGGTTTTGGCTTCCGCCTTTACGGGTGGCCAAAGACCTATCTGTCATTCATGGTCGTGCTTTGTGTTTTAACGGGGTACTTTACGTGTTAATCACTACCAACATTGACGTAGTCCAAATCTTGTAAACCATGGATGTGTAAGGAAGTGTTGATCCAATTTTCACCTCTATTTATCTCCTTTATGACACCTATTTCGGTGTTTAGACGTACACAACCGTCAAATTGAGCATCAGGAAAGCACCAATCGCTCCTAATATAATAAAACGGTTGGCCCCAAAAAGATTAAAGTCCGTCTTACCCATTCAGAAAAAAACAACTTCAATAAATAATAAATGAGTACAGGAATTGGAAATCGATCGAAAGCTCACTTACTTACGCAATATACGTACGTTATTTTCTTCGTTTTTATTTCTTGTCTAAATTAGAACGCTCTATTTGTTATTTTGTTTACCCCAGTTAGGACTTTGATGTACATGTAGGTTTGACGTGTACTAATTTACAGACTTTATCTGGTTGTTTCGTTCTTTACTTTCTAGATGAAGTGAAAAAGACAGTGGATTTTTAGACTGAGCTATATGTACCGTGTTTGACAGTGGGAGATATGGGCTCCACGAATCTGGATTGAACGATTGGATATATAAGGTAGGTAAGTCATGGCTATCTTTAAATTTTACTGAGTTATTGTATTTCGTATTCCGTGCAAATTCAGAGTACAAGTAGTTTCTAATATGTGGGTTAAACATGGACGATAACGATGTAAAGGTTCGTCATATCTCTAGTCCTTGTTCTAAATGCAAAACAAGACATTCATAACAAAAACAATCAACACAAAAAACTTTTTTTACTTGATCATCGTCTGCTATTGCTAACTGTACATGAATGGTCAGAACTCCTTACTAGTTACGTCCCTTGTCACCACTGGTCAATGTCTTCCCCCTTACATCATTGCGAGTGTGTATGAGCGTTGGTCGTTACAAATGTCCAGTATAAAACCCAGTGTCCATTTAAACATGTTTTGTCAGAGGGTTGAAGACTGAGCAGCCACTACATTCCAGCTTCGACTTCATTCCAAATACCGAACGACGAATTCAGTATAATACATCTGAATGTCAAAAGTAAAATGCAGGAGAGTTTCAAATATGGCCAACGAAGGGCTATCACAATGGTTCTTGTCATCCAATGTGTCTACTGTTGTATGTAGTTACAAGAACATATATCAGTATCTTTCTTATCCAAATGCTAGAAACGTTCATAAAGTGCACATACTTATAGACGTTGACGTTACGTGTGTTGCCGACCTATGTTAGCATTTGACCAATCAATGCCCAGTTGAGTAAAGTTTTAAACATATCCTAGTACATATTCGGAAGTACCTTTTCACGTGTAAGGATATGAATAATAATTTCACACGTATAAGTATTAACTGTTGGTTTTGTTATGATTTTTTCTTCAACATTTGGGATAATCTATGACGTTGCCAACAATGTGGAATTTACAATTACACCGTGAATGTGCGGATACTTTATATAGTACGATCTCTTTACTTTGTACTACTCTCTACTCAGCCAATCAAATGCAAACTCTACATCCTTAAGTTTTAGATGAATGTTCGTGGCTATTAGTAATCTAGCTTTGGGGCATACGTTGTGTTTTTGCCCCTGTCTCTACCCGGGTCAACTTAATGAGGTTTCAGATTGGTTATCGAATCATCGTTAAAATAGAAAGGTATGTTTTAATTGACTGGTTTCCGTGTACATGTATGCTTGGTGTTTCTGGAAGTATACATATATATATATATGTATAAACTGTTTAGAAGTTGTGAATGGCTGACCAAGCATTTTCTTCTAATTATATTCGCCATACAAGCAATGGCTGAGAACTTTGACTGAATAAAGAATAAGAAATAACTTTCTATTGAATACGGACGATCCGAGTGGTATTGCTTGTAAAGATATGATTAATATGTTGATGATGACGATGATGATTATTATTATAATTATTATTATTAGTAGTAACATTATTATTGTTATTTACTAAGCGGTGCAGGTAGAACGCACTATTAGAACGTGTACAATTTGTCTATTAGACGGTCACCCTTGTTGAAAATGCCAGCCTCCCGGGTGTTGCGTATATGTGTAACGTGAGCACCAAGACGAAGACTTCGCAGTATGTAGTACAAAGTTTCGTCGAAAACAGGAAAGTCGAACGTAATGACGATATTATAAAGCAAATGATGGTGACACTAATGCAACATACGTCCATAAAGCAATCAACACGGCCCAACAAATGTATGAACCTACACATACAAAAAAACGAAATCAAAATATGCCAAATATATATTAGCATTCCTGAATCGTCAGAATGTTGACCAAAAGGGTGTAACAAGATTCACTGACACAAATTATGTTCCAAATCCACGCCGTCACCTAAATGCACATTTAATACGTTAATTTTGTGTGTGCCTTCTCGTGTCATAGATATTTTACTTCCAATTTATTTTATTGCGTAAATTTTTTGTTATTTTCTTAGGCTTATTATAATTAACTAAATTCGCCTCCCACCCGTCTGTCGGTTCGCCATTAAGACTGGATTAGTCATATCATGTAGAGGATGAAGCTGTTATCTTGATCTTGAATGTTGTAATTTTTGTAAATTTGTAACAAGTTTTCCAGCCACTACACAAACGGGATGAATAACAAATACAGGTTTGGCGTTCATTTTTATTGCTTTTGAACCGTTTTGTTGTTCTTTACTGTTTTGCTCAATATTTCGGTGAGTTTTTTTTGCCATTTTTGTACAACAGATAATCACCATCATTTACATACCTATGTCTGCACCATCCAACCATCTTAAGACAGTCACTTTATTGAAGGCGTCAGTAGTCATCTGATTGAAGCCTATGTTCGTTCAACATTAGATGTGTAAGTATATTATAGTTTTAAATGCACTGTAGTATACCACAACTAGTTAAGTAAATATACTACTAAAAAGAACCAAATGACAACAAGATTTTACGCCATTTTCTTTTCAATTGTATTTACGGTCCATAAACTGGTTTCGTTAGCTTGTGTGTTCTCAAATAAGTGTAACGTTTCGAGAATATTTGATTTAACGATTCTGTAAAGGAATGATGGATGGGAATATGTTCAAGAATGTGTAACCTCTTAAAACTGTGTAAAATGTCAAATATAGGAGTTGGTTTCGTGAACTTGAAGTCAGCATTCCTATGTGTATCCAATAGCCAAGCCTTCCGAGTATGATGTACATGTACGGGCATTCTATTTCCAAAAGTGAAAGGTCACAAACCCCTTGACCTATATTGTGTCAACGCTTATAACCCGCTGTCTAAACCTCGTCAACCGATGCTGAAATGCTGATCATGTACCAGCGGAGTTACTATTTATAACCTGGCATTACATTTAAACATCAATTAATCACTTTGGATACGCTTCATTAACAAACAGGAAGAATATTTACTCCATTGCTTTAATTAGGAGATACCGATGGTCAATGAAGAAGATGAAGACATTGCACAATTCTTCCTGTCATCTCAGCGCTTTGATCACCTAACGAGGTTGTCAATTATGAAACTAACTGAATTATGAAAATCGCGCAAAAATACGGTGTTATTGTAAAATTACATATGCGTGAATTTGACTTTGGCTAAATATAGTAACTCTCATTGACAACGCATTGAAAGCTTGACTTCTTTGTCATTCATCTTAATCAATTGATAGGTAGTTTGTTTACAACACAGCTACAAGGTTTTGTCTTTAAATTCTACAAGTCACGTGTTTCCTGGAGCGTTAAACAGAGTTCCTGGTTCTCATGAGTCTGCCGTGTTACATCATCGCCAGGCTTTTTTTCAAGAGTTCCACGTTCTGTTGCTTGTAAATTAGTTGCACGAGTACATCTTTGCTTTGATAAAAATGTCAGAGTTCCTAAAGGATAAGGTCAATAACAATTCAACAGAAGCATTGCATGAGAAATTATTTGCGTTTGTATTTCCGTGCATGAGAATAATGTGCGGGATTTTCGATTGTGATTTTGCATCGATAGTTGGCGTTATGCTTTAGGACTGGTAACATAACAAACTGTTTAACTTCACGAGATAAACCATAAGTAAAGTACAGATACAACACACGTGGTTTGGTTCCCTTTTTGTTGGTATGTTGTTGCACTTGAATGCGTTTGACATAACTCAAGACAACCACTCCCTTAAAGTTTGTAAAATCACTTCAAAAGTTCAAATGTATATTATGTTCCGATAAAATGAATGGCATATTTTCACGAGATATTATCTCTATGTACCGTGTTATATGTAACCTTGAAAAACACCGTATGCGATTAAAAACCACTTTTCCATTATGTGTGTGCCGTATTACTAATGAAACAACAATGGATTTGGGGAAAACAGTTATTATAAGATGGAGCCCTAGACTGTTTTGTTTGCCTTTGAGTGAGTTTAGGTTACGAGGTGACTTTTTCATGGTTATGGTATGTCCTTAGAGGCAGTGATAATTAGATTTGGTGGCTTATTTGGAGTATATGTTTCTGTTTAATTAGATTTAAATACCACAATGTCCGATTTGCAAATGCGATAGTAAATGTGTTTGAAAAGCTGAGTTACGTGATTTCATGTAGGATGGGCACTTGCATTTTGAGCTATATTTATTCACATGCAGTTTAGTTAATTTGGCAACTGAGCAAAAGTACAAGCGGTCCGGACATTGTTTCCTTCATACCTAACTCTGGGGTGAATTGGTTTATGGTTTTGTTTCAGTTTTGTTTCAATTTGGCCTGTCGACCGAAATAAAGCTTTGTGTTGTGGAAACAAGTAACAACCACCACGCAGGCCGAAAAATCGCAGCATTAACCTAATCTAACAGGTTCTTTGCAAATCCGAATAATGAGCGTATCCAAATAGATGTACTGGTTCGACCTATCAAAACTCCCAGTTTCCAGTGCGTTAATGCTAACACATAACATTTAAATGACTAACTCCTCAAGTGGACAAGCCAAAGAGCAAATTTAAACAAGAGAAGCATATTTCCAAAAGTATCTAACGATTTTCGAAGCCATCAAAATTGGATTTGTTCATTCCCGATATAACGGTGGTAAACATTCCGACACCCTTCCTTAATATTGTCGGCAAATATGTGCACATCGGATTGTCATAACACTACCCTGGTAATAACTTTGAAGAAAAATAACTTCATCAGTGGTTGGATATCTTTTCTTCATTATTATAGTTTGTTTTTTGCGACACCCAAAGGCGTTGCTGTTTTGAGCTGTTTTGGGTTTAACAAGGTCGAAACCAACGGCACTACTTGTCCCCAATCTTTAACATATTAGAGGAAACCAACGGCACTACTTGTCCCCAATCTTTAGCATATTAGAGTACGAATGAACCAACACCGAGTAAACATGTCACGTAGCTTGTAAAATATTAGGTGTAACTCATAACTCAAAAATGCCCCTTGACCCTCGTTGTATGAACTACATGTACTGTACAATGAAATTCCTGGAAAACCCTGAAGATAAATATGACCTATGACCCGTGTGGTAACAATATGACGCGTTTAGAAACAATAATGAATTACGGCTATGTATTTTGCACGCATATTTTGGTAAATAATATGTTTTCTCTACCCGCAGGTAACGTAAAAAAGACCCATATCTGTTACTCATTAGTTTTAAGGTTATTTCTGCCAGGCACGTAAGTACTCGTGTATGTGTATGCTATAAATGGTATTGTTCAGATATAATGTATGATGTGGGAGGTCACAAAAGGTCACTGTATTACCGAGGAGAAAAACTGCTAAAGTGGTGTTAAAAGACATGTATTCGACTCGAAAAAAATCAACTATTTTAGTTAAAAAACTTTGGGGGTTTTCATAGCGATTAGTGAAACTAATGTTGTACAAATAGCACCACCGCCACCACCACCACCAACAACAACAACAACAACAACATCACCATTAGCACCACATTCAGCAGCTACAATAGAATCAGCAAAAGTAAGAAAGACAAGTAGAAGTATTAAATTAGTGATTGATTAAAGAAAATTACAAACATTTTAGTTATCTCGATTAAAAAGATAATCTTGTACAAACACCACCACCAACAACAACAGCATCATACGGACCATCACCACCATCAGCAAAAAAGCAGCAGCAACAATAACAACACCATCATTCTCCTCAACAACAATAACAACAAAGATCCATCTAACTCCTATGTATTTTCAACCAATACGAATTACCCTTTAACATGGGCATAGCGAAGGGTAATGATCATTTATGGTAATTGTTTATTTCGTAATAATGATGCTTTGGTATTAATGGGTTAAGGGTTAATGTGGGTACACGTTAACGTAGTTTGCCGAAAGCTAGCCACATAGTTTATATTCAGTAAATAATAATATTATCATACGACCGCATTGTTAAGAGTAAACCGACCATGGCCGTACTCAGGCGGGGTCAGTGTCATTGAAGCATTTGGTACTTATCATATTTTCCGACGTTTGAATGCTGACAAGCATAATGTGACAATGATGACGATAAGATTATTAAGGGTAAACTATTAGAAGACAATGTAAGTATACTCATTGTGTCCATGCGTTGATGAGAGCTCGCACCAAAGAACTCAATAACAAGTTTCAGTCATGCGTTTTTTTCCTAACCGAACAGTTCAGAGCATTTGCTTAGCTATAGCTTTAAAAGGTAACCTGAAAATGACAGACTTCCATATTTCTATTTATGAAACATAGCCGCGTTTAGAAGATCTGTGACTATATCGAAACATTGATAAAATGGTAGGTTTATATACTAATATTTTCGATTAGCTCTAATAACTGATTAGATCTACCTGAATTGGAACTCCTTTTATCAAGTATAGTCAACGACAGCGGCACAAGGCAGTACAAACGTTCATTAAACAGATATTAAGTACAAATTTAAGCCCCATATATTAAGCACAGTTTCATAATGATTGACTAACGTGAAATATACCAATTAAGATCCCGTAGTTTCAACTAATTTTACAATGTCGACTGGTGCATCGCGAAAATATGTTACTTTTTATTACCCGTCTAGTACTATCACAGTATTTTTTCGCAATAGTCCATTGTCGTATGGCCACGTTTTTATTGTGTCATCTCGTTATTGACATACCCTATCATCACCTTAACGCCCGCTACGCTCATTATCCTCTTTATTGGCTTAAACGGTTTACCCCACCACCGCGTGTATACATTACGCTAAAGATATATACACTCTAAGATAGTTACGTCACAATTGTATTGCATTACGTCATCAATTGATGCGCGTATTAATTGGCTTAGAGGCTTAATATGGCGGGGAAGCTAATTTCCTAAATGTTGAGAGTGATGGTTATTGACAAAGGACATTAAGGGCGATCGCACACGAATAAGGCGTTCAAGAAGGATAATGCACTAAAATCATCGGGTAAAACTGACCATGATCGGGGTATCTGCTACTAGGGTGGATAAGTGCTATACTCTTGTTGCATTGACCAGCCGGATCCGTTCGTGCTAGAAAATGGATATATCACGTGTGTTGCTTGTTACGGGTAGTTACTTCACTTGTTTAAAAGGTGATTTATTAGTATGGTGTCCTATGCTGTTATTTTCAACCCTATGGTTCTTAGATATTCAAGGCTATACAATCAAAGTAATGAGTAAAAGGACTCGTTTTAGATATGTAGATTTAGATTTAGTCTGAACAAAGTTAATGGCTAAAGCGCATATTTTTCCGGTGTCAAGAAGGTGTCTCGGTAAAATGATAAAACATACATTAAAACTGTTTAAGAGACATTAAAACCACTAGTTTTGTCTTGGTTTATCCTACTCTGTTAAAACATTGCACTTATCACATATCCTCTAATTCTTGACATTTTCGACAGCGTACAATTACCTTAACATACCAACCCTTTCTGTGAATGACATTTGATGGCTAAACTTTGACAGAACTTATTGACTCTGTGACTGACCACTCTATACGGTGTAACATGATGACGACAGGTAGATCCATACAACTGATACAATCTGGATTAACTGACAAGTGACCGGCTAAACTGTTGAATAAGAAAAATGAGTTTAAGTGTGAAAAGGTAATTCACTGCTCACTGAGAAGTCAGATTTTGAATTTTGATTAGTTTGCGATTTTTCTTTTTTTCTTTTCTTTCTTTTCTTTTCTTTCTTTAATTTATTCGTTCAATTATATCTATTCAATCCAGAGACTAGGTGTCTAGTGATTAATGTATAGTATTGTTAAATATGCCAACTTTTTAAAACGGTTAAATAAATGTTTTAAAATTCCTCTCGGATGACGGCATATGGACTATAATAAGATGAAGACTTGCACGTTCAACCATCAGATAGAACACCCGAGTATATATGTAGCTGGATGTGCCATTAGATTGACGCTATCAAATTGAATAAGTATATTTGTTTGTTTATTAGTCAATGGAAGTTATTTTTCACCGAGGGCTTACCTAGATTGTTCGTATTGTTTTGCTTTTGTTATGTTTGTGAATGGGGGCGCCTGAATAGTCTTTTGATTTGCTTAACCGAACACTGTTCTGTGTCAGAGTGGCTTTGACAAAAACAGTACTACGTGTTTAATCGATTATCGTTCAAGAATAAATTAATAATAATCAATCAGTGAATTATTTCAGAGTAATTTAACACAATGTAATCGTTAAGTGGTAATAAATCCTCGAGGTTTACGGCAATAATGGTTCAGAAAAAAACTTATAAAGTAATAGAAAAACGATTATTCGATCAAAGAAAATACAAACCAGTAATTGTGTTATTTAACGAAATTTGATCCACATATTAAAGTCATTTTACATTACATTGAACAATCCCTGCTTTGGATAATGGTTGTTTTGTTGAAAAGAAGTGAATTGAAAACAACAAAAACCCAGGTTGCTCGTTGTGTATTTATGAATGGAACTTTTTTTCTGCATTTTATAACAGTCGTTATAAAGAAATAAGTTGAAACAAAACACTTAGTTTACTCCTTGTAAATTTATGAATGGGGAGTCGCTAATACG
>ENA-OREC01001944-OREC01001944.1-marine-metagenome-genome-assembly--contig:-NODE-1944-length-10980-cov-12.197377_pt1 | contig 10980 bp, 5 predicted proteins | sample MGYA00248626_ERZ508543 | MGnify/ENA primary metagenome ERZ508543 (study PRJEB26211, sample SAMN05518279) | marine metagenome | isolation source: Puget Sound, Washington, USA | host: Bankia setacea... | reverse complement strand
ACTAGTGAGTACGTTTGTACCTGGCACGTAGACTAGTGAGTACTTTTGTACCTGGCACGTAGACTAGTGAGTACACTTGTACCTGGCACGTAGACTAGTGAGTACGTTGATACCTGGCATGTAGACTAGTGAGTACGTTTGTACCTGGCATGTAGACTAGTTAGTACGTTTGTACCTGGCATGTAGACTAGTGAGTACGTTTGTACCTGGCATGTAGACTAGTGAGTACGTTTGTACCTGGCACGTAGACTAGTGAGTACGTTTGTACCTGGCATGTAGACTAGTGAGTAAGTTTGTACCTCACACGTAGACTAGTGAGTACGTTTGTACCTGTCACGTAGACTAGTGAGTACGTTTGTACCTGGCACGAAGACTAGTGAGTACGTTTTTACCTGGCACGTAGACTAGTGAGTACGTTTGATTTATCATGATTTGCTATCCTCCTCTTCTAGTTGACTTGTTAGTGTTTGATAGAGAAATTATTCACCTCCTATACAGTTACAAGGTTTCTGTAAACAATAATGGTCACTACCAGTTATATCTTATTTCCAAGGCATCCTTTTCCAATAGGTCACTATATATTACATGTCTTGTGTATTGATAGTTAATCTATTCCATAATCCACCGGTAATATTCATAACATCAATACAACAATATAACTATGAAGTATATTTCAGTTTATATAACAAATCCTGTCCGCTAATATATGAAGTTAATTTATCCACATCCGTCAATTAATCCATACACAATAGTCACACCAACAAAACAACACCATAACTATAAAGTATCAAACGAAAACGTTGTTAAATATTAGTGTTTTAACATTCCACGTATTTTTTTGTAACGTAATATGTTTACAATGACATATGTAAATGGTATTTTGTAAAAGACATGTTAACTTAAATTTGAAATAGAAAAAATACGATGTTGGTACTTAGATATGATACATGTTTAAATGACCGACACAGAGGGTAACATCTATAATGAACGACTTTGGAGTGTGAACCATCGAGTGAACGTAAAATGGTTTTATGTTAACATGGTAACGGATAAGTGATGGGTCACTTAAAGTAGTGTACTGTCCATGACATGATGTGTAAAAGATGTGTTGGTACAAGTTTACACACTCTGTTGAAATTGCCATGTGCTACTAACGTACATTGAGTTGTCAAAATTACTTCTTGTTTGAATGAGTACTTTTTGGAGGTATCATTCAAACGCCTTCTAGTGATACTGAATAAATAACCACACGGCACCTGGTTTGGAATTGAACTGAACTTATTTTCTTGCCTTGGGTGTGAATGAACACTATTTTGTTTATGATTTGGAAAGCAGTGTCAAAGGTCAACCTATTTATGTCAGTCAAAGGTATCGGTCCCTGTCTACCCCAACAATTCAATCTACCCTGTATTAAGTTGTCTTCGTTTTGTTTACACAGACCAGGTAATATGGCCAGGCAATAAATCACGGAGATTAATGCATCAGATCGACCTCTGCCTTACGAAAATTTAGATTTTATCACTGTTAAACCCTTGCCGGCAACCCTGCAATAGTTAAGTGACTCCTAAATCAACCCCAGTTAGCATTCAAACAATTACACAAGCTTACATGTACCATATGAAATATAAGTTTTGTTCTTGACTTCGCCCAAATTCTGAACATATTATTCGTGAGAGTAAGGTAAGGATACACTGTACATGCGTATGATAGCCAATGTTGAATTGCATCTCCCTTATAACGACCAGCATTGAGTATCGTTAACACTGAAAGGCGGCGTGGTGCAGTGGTGGAGTGGGTAATCGATGGATGCGTGTCAGGCGTGAGTTCGAACCCTAATCAATGGCTCTCGTTGTTTCCTAAAGCAAGAAACTTTGACCTCATTGCTCAGTACTTGCTACATTCAGGAACGGTTTGAGTATGAATTTGCTTTATCTACAATCGAACTAAATTAAAATATTATAAACCAAAGACATAATGTACATTGATTTGCCAAGAGTCGGATACACCGTATACGCCCCTATAGTAAATTGTGTCATATAATGGTTTCAAAGACTAGTTCAGCTACAAACTGTTACATGTATGCTTATGTTATATAAAACAGAACTAACAACAGCAGACGTACGCATTCGCAACGTGCATATACACCCAGACACAAAACTGACAAGACATTTTATATGCAACACTTGAAATAAATATTTGCGAGTTGTTGTCGATGTGTTATTGCAGTTATTTGCTTTTTTTGGACATTATCCTAACAGTTATGTGTTGTTATCAGCTACATCTGAAGAACGTAACAAGCGCTGTACATAGGTAGGTTTAACACTTAGATGGTGTACAGATACACCTATTGCAGCTTTGCAGGTTTTTGTTAAAGGTAAATGAGCGGAACAAACCGAATAACATTAATATTAATTTTTTCCTGATGCATCAGTTTTAACTTTCTTCACTATGAGTTATGACGAGACACTTTTAATCGTTATTAAATGTAGAAGCAGATATCTCAGTCCTACATTAAAACCATCCCCACGTAGTTCAGCAAATGCATTTATTCGTTTTGTCTTGAACGAAAAAAGTATACACGATCGTATCATGATAATATTTTTCCGATTAAACTTTATTTATTTTACAACGAATATGAAACAAGTAATAACAACGAATACAACTACTTTTCGTTGACACCGATGTTCACTTCGTGTGGAGGGAGGAGGGAGACCGGATACTGGATGGAAACCCACTTGTCTAACTAAGTGACCACATGTCAATCTCACCTGCTGGACCGGGTTTCAAACTTGGATCGCAGTGTTGAGACAGGGGATGCACTACCATAGAGCAAGTCGGACAGCCATTGTTTTAAGTTGTATGTATTCTCAGAAACTATTTTCACATCAATGGTTTTGTGGTTTTATAGAACTATTACACAAATCCGCACCAAGAGGTACCCAGGTCCCGGTATTATGTAGTCGGAACGTTCCTCAGATATTCACTACAGTGAGTGTCAGCCTAATTCCAAACTGATTCTATGGCCCCATTGCTGTTCTGAACGATGGGCAACAATTCGTATAGCTTCTTAACATTGTGAAATGAGCAACACAGAATGGTATGTTTGTTTTCAAAATGATTTATTACACTTTGCACAGTTACTTAAATAAACACATTCTATCACATTAATGCCCTTGAATAATACTTGATTGAGGTAATTTGTCTTTGCACGTAATATTTTGTTGGACTACATAAACAAGTATTGCTACACACTGTAATACTGTACACTCTTAAGTTTGTCCATATAACAGTTATCTAAAATACATACATTACTACACATTAAATAAATAAACGAAACACATAATGTTTACTGTTCTAGTTTTAACACTTGGTAGAAGGTCGTTGACCAAAATTCTAAAACTATAAAGGAGCTGTCCATATTATTAATGTTTGATCAAACCGCCTGCTTTGTCATGACTAGTTATTAATATATCCGTTATTTCAAGACGATATTCCGTAGTTATGCCCTTAGTCGAGGTCGTATCACAAACGAACTCTACCCTATGTGAACTTCAATTCATTTGGGGGCGGGCGAGGGGATAATATACTAAATCTACATAGAATACATATACGTTGGTTCCTGTGTCTTTAAAATACATGTATCACTTCTTAAGCCCAACCCCATCATTCTGGTGCTCATAACTTAAATTCACCTCTTCTTAATTCTATAATACAGTTTTTGCAGTTGCGACTGTATTTAGCACAATATAAAGTTTCTGTATTTATTATGTACTTACCAACTTTTACAACATAGCTAACTCACATAAATTCACACGTTTCGTTCTTATTTTGCCCATATCACAATGCTGTTGATTCTGTTCTTACAGGACTTGGCGTACAGAAAGGACTTGTTTCCGACGTCGGTTGATATGCTGTGTAATATTTTGAATGATCACCAGTACTGTTAACAGACAAATAGTCGCTTGTCTTGTGTTTCAAACTAAGAACACGCGGCCGTCTCCCCGGGAACGCACGAATCTGACTCGGCGACAGCTTTAATTCTTCATGGTGGTTGCCGCTATCAGGAAAAATCAGTTTATCTCTTACATGATCGTCTCTTTTCGCCTTCAAATCACTAACACAATCACTACCAGCATCACCATCTACATCGTCTTGTTCAATAACATCAGGTAACATGCTTAAGCATTTTTCATGTAGCATTGGTGATCGGTCCCAACCTCTGCTACAACTATCACTTAAATGCATTGGGGACCGGTCAAATTTCTTAGGACTACCGAATGCGTGTCTATGCGGGCTTGCTCTAGATAACTCATGTCTGCAATGTTTTTGAGGTGACATTCTGGTAATATCTATTGGTTCACTAACGCCATTCAATGTTCTAATGGGGGACTTGGATTTGTCTCTAGCTTCCCCACGATTACTACATGTCCTATGTCGATTTGGTGATCTTGTGTTTGGATTTGAGCCATTTGGTATTTCCAACACCTCGTTTGCCCTATGTACACGTACGTGAGCCGAGTTAGTGGTGTCATTTGTTTGTGTAGAATTACTAGACTCGTCATCCTCCTCGTCTATTCCTCTGCTAGCTTCAGTGACACTATATCTTCCGCTTGTAAGTCTGGACAGATACCGCGACAACCTACGCCTGTTTTTGACCGACACCCGACGTAACAATGGTACTGATTGCAACATACACGGAACCCTCGGTGGCGCCACCTTCAGTTTCTCTATCGATTCAACCATGACGGCCTTGATAGCATCGACCTTTAGTAAAGTGTTAAACTCTGTAAGTTTGGATAGACGTTCGAAGGCTTTCTCAGGGTAGGTGAAATTGAAAGTAGAATACGGGGTATTTTGGTCATCGAATATGTCAAAGTCAGCAAAGTCTTTGTCCTCTTTGGTTCTTCTACGAACTCCTGAAACGTTAATGTCTTTAAATTAGTTTGACGCCAGTAAATTACCAGATAAGCACATGTAGGTTCGGGGAAACTTCATTTACGCAGATGTTTACTCTGATAAGACTAGTAAGCTGCAACAGAGTCCAACTAGTAGGGGACTGGGTCGGAGATTTATTCAATCGTACGCGAGTCAGTACAGGCGGCTAAACATAAGGCTAGGTAGTGATCTAGGCTAGTGTAGTGATATTTAATCTTGTTTAATATTTGTTTCTATAGTTATATGAGATAAACGAGGCGAGTGTGAATAGTTAAACCTTGTTCATTGATTGAATACGTGGCTTACCAGGTTTGCTGAATTTCCTGAACTCTATGTTGACGAGACAGAAGTGAAGAACTATTGGACAATGTGGGTCTGTAGGATGTCTAAAGATGTACATTTCTTTCATCCCTTCCCTGTCAAATACGGTAGTGTCTATGGGTGGGAACGATACCTTGTGCTTTTTCGCCCACTGAGCCGCCAACAGCAACTCCTGGAATAGCCAAACATGATCTGGTTAATTTGATAGCATTTATTTTTTCAAATTAGTTTGTTTAATGATTTTCTTTTTTTTGTACAAAGTGAATGTTAACACAAAGTCAGCGATGTGCAATTCATTCCAGTGATTCCAGTAAATGGTCCAACGCCATTTCAATAGATAATTCCTTCACCTGCATACTATAATATTTCCTATTACGTACTGTAACTATCCACATTTTTAACTTGCTGTCTTTCTTGTATGTCTTCTACCTTCAATATCTAGAGCGGCCTAAGCAATACTGTGAATGTAAACAGACTTTGGTGAATGTAAAAGTAAGGTAACCTTGAAAGGTGGGGTGCTATCACTTGGCCTTGCACTAAAGTCAAAGGATAGGATGATGTCTACAGCACGCTGGGGACGGAGGATGAGTGGATACGGCGAATTAAAGGTGAGACCAGCGTCTACCATGTACAGGCGCTTCTCATTGGTGGGATGCATCTCAAATATACCGTCAAAGTCATCTGCAAGGAAGAGTTATGTGTCCCTAGTTATGCATGTGTGTTCAAATATTACAAGAAAAACCGAAACGTCATAGTATTTGAGTCAACATCTTTTCTTTCTGAAATTATTCATATATTCTGTATTAATGATAGTTGTGTCTTTCAAGTTAATGCTTAGATCTTCGCCATTAAAACAAGTGTCCGTGTACTATGGAACAGTAAATTGAAGATGTGCGAAATAACATTTTATTCTGATATCATTTGAAAATATAAAACAACACCTGTCCCACATAGTGATACTATGTACCATTATATTTGTGTAGTCTACTGGAACTCTCGACGTAAGGCGGCAGTGAGCTCAGTTTTAGTTCTCGCACATAAATTTTGTGATCATTGTTTACTATATAATGCACATGACTGCTTACCATAAACAGACTGTGGTGAGAGGACAGGTACTGTGACGTCATCCACGGATTTCTTCTTGGACGCTGTGAAGGGTGACATTGGATAGCTCTGTTGTAGACATAGACCTCTCATAAAGTTGTGAATCACACCTGCGCGACCCTTACGTGTGCTCAGATACTCGAAGGACTGACTGCAATAACATATGTCAATAATGAGGTCAAACGCAACATATTCTCTATACAAACTTCACGAGAATATCTGTAACCCATAGCAGTGTTGGCAAAGTACGTATGTACGTTTCGGAAGTTTCCTGTCATACTCTCATATCTCTAATTTCCCTTAACTTTGTTACAATGTATAAAATACGTGACGCAGCATGTTATGCAAACGACACTGTTACATAACAAGCCTGAGGCAAACAATCCACGTACAAGCATCTATTACACTTACTTTTCAAATATGGATTTTAGTACACTAGACCAAAGACCTCGTTTGTTTGTCCGTTTGTTTGACAATGCTCGTCTCAGTGCTGGTTTCTTCTGCACGGTCTCTCTGTTGCTCAATGACGATAGTATATTTTCTGATGCGGTCCTCGTGAACGTTGAACGAAGGTCCCTGTAAAATAAAATGGACGTTAAACACTAGACACACCGTATAACGAAATCAAATGCGGTACAAAAATTACACATCTAAACTTTTGGAATTTACTTTTCATAAACGCTCCTGATTATGCCACAAATGTTGTCATGAAGGAATGTTATGTGTTAATTTGCTGATAACACTTTTCATCGCTAAAATAGATAGCATATTGATATGGAACGTATAAACCATAGATACATGACACATGTGTTAGGAAATACTTTCTATAAACTTAAGTATAACGTACCTTTCTGTTGCTCAATGATACTGGTAATAGAATACTAGATTTTATTCTGTGGAATTTAAACGTGATGTGGCAATTGTGATGATAACGGTTAACGACATAACAATAAAAACAGTACTATGTTATATTAACAATGTTTACTCGTACTTTTCGCTGTTGACGTCACTATCTTCTGAGGCTTCGGCGTCCGTGTAGTCTTCGTCGTCACTCTCGTCACTGTCCTCGTCTGCTTCTTCCTCCAACTGACGTGCTGCAGACGAGATTAATTATCAATAGTATTAATGGAATACTTCAGGTGTCAATATATGAGGACATGCATCTATAAAACGTATTCAATCATTCGTTCCGCATGCTTCAATGCACAGCAATTGTGGCATTTATCATTACATCATTTCGCAGTATTTCATGCTCCCCAAAGGGGGAAACATATAGTCGCCGCTTTGTCCGTCCGTCCGATATCTTGTCCGGCAAATAACTATAAAACTACAGGTGGCATTTAAATAAGCATTTTCATAAGTGTTGCCTGTCCGGGCCATATCTTGAAAAGTGCAAAAGGGATTGCAATGGAACTTGGTTTATAGATAGGTGATAGTACGAGGAAGGACAGTGTACACGGTATATTTACAGAGTTATATCCCCTTAACCATTTATTTTTCATGATGTATGCCTGTCCGAGCCATATCTCAAATTTGAAAGTACAATAGGGATTGAAATGAAACTTGGTTTATAGATAGATGGCAGTGAGAGGAAGTGATGTGCACAAGAACCATACTCCTACTCTGTTTATTTACAAAGTAATCTCCCCTTAACAATTCACTTTTTTCAAAAGGATGCCTGTCCGGGCCATCTCTTTATAAGTACTAAAGGGATTGAAATGAAACTTGGTACACGCATATATGCAAATGAGAGGAAGTGCAGAAGACAAGAACCATAACCCTATCTTACATTTGATCTCTCTTTAATGATTTTCATTAAAGGTCGTTTTCTTTGTCATGTCTTGGTGTACAAGTAGTGTTTGATTACAATTCTGCCTTTAGAGACAACAGGCATATGGGGAGCATTCCTGGCTTCCAGCGAACTCTTATTTACAGAAGAGACCACGAACAAATCATTTGATTGCTCATTTGATTCTTAATGAACTCAATTGTGTGTTGGTGTAGGTCATGATGTAAATAAACTAAGTGTATACATTGTGTATATGCATTTGTTTGTTACCTTCTATATATAGAAGGATTCTCTATTTCTATTATCTATTAGTATGCCCGTGTGAATACAAGCATTAGACATAGTAGACTTACCCATATCTTGTCGGATCATTTCTACGGGGTCTAATCTTCTGTTGTCTTCTAACAACCTCTTGAACAGAATACAAAATGCACTGCCCCAAATTCCTAAAATAAACATCAAAACATAACTTGCAGAACGTTTTAATTTTTCTTCGGAAAAAAGGTATACATGTTGTTTATCTAAATTAACAAAACAATACATTTCGCCATACAAACTTTACATTTCGCCATCCAAACTTTTAGTATACATTCATTATATAGATACATGTTTATTAAAATAAACCGGACGCTTGGTTTTAGTCAAACAAGTGTATTATGTACTGTGTCTGTATGCATGACACATCCTCTAATATTGCCGGATTGGCCAAAGCCAAATTTTCAAACATAAGACATTTGCTTTATCTAATGTGAACATTCTATTGTTATTATTTTATGTAGATGAAAAGTAAGCCGTTACCTTGTAAGAAATGTAGCGGTGGTTCCTCAAACTTTTTACACAATTTCCCCATAAAGAACTTGCTACCAAAGAGTTCTGTAGGCATAAACGTTCCATACTTGGCCAGACCGATCTCGTACGGTGAAAACTCTACCCATTCTGGAGAAAGTAAAACTAATTTAAATGTTGAGGTGAAAAAATATTTTTTAAATGCACAACGTTTTACGTAACATGTAACTATATTGTTTCTACAAATAACTAAAGATGGTTTCTACAAAAGAACTAAACATGGTGTCTACAAAGGAAAGCCATGTGGCCACCTAGTTAGGCATAGTTAATTATTAAAGATCAACCGTACATGCTAGTACTTTACGAGTACTAGTTACAAATAAAGTTTGACCAAGCGTACCTTGAAAGCTTCTGGCCGATCTGTCTTTCTTGACATGTACACATGTGAGTAACGGCATCGGTATTCCACCATCCGCCATCTTGGTCTGCACATGAGACAACTTACTGTCCAGTCTCTAAACAGATTAGAAGTCGTTATAATTAAGTACTAGTAATAACAGATGTTTCATAACACAGTATTATACAACTTTAAAACGCTTTAAGTTGCTTGCTATAACAAGAAACACTGCAGTTGTTTCCTTTATCACAAAGAGTTACTATGACGATATTTAATGGTTCAGAACACCCCTATGTCTTATTCAGCAATGCCATGCCACTACATCTTACCCCTTTTAATAAAGTATCCCCAACCATGTGACCAAAGAAGTCCGTAAAGCTGATTGGTTGTCCCATTCTGCTCTTCCGTAGTATATTGTCCATATATCTAATGGCACCGTTAAGTTTCCATAATACTGTAGCATTGATATTGTTCTTTAACTCCTCCTGCATGTTACCCGGTGGACTATTTGGCCAATCGGGGTGGGAATACAGCGTCGATATATACCTATCAAAACATAATAAGGATTAATTGCCTAATGTGTATGCATGTATATTTTGTATGACACGAAATGCAATGTGTGTTTGTACATGTATCGCCGAGTTACAGCATAGACATGTACACCTACAAACAGAGGTATCTTAAAAAAGAGTTATCCGTTTAAAAATGTATCACTTTGATTACATTCTAAAGCAGAAACTTGGACTAAATACGTGTATATTACGGGTCTGTCTGTAAACAAAACGTTCATAACAATGTCCAGCCTTTTGTTATTCTTGAACATGCACTAATTAGGTGGTTCTATGAAATTGAAGCCCTACTTACCACGAAGATCCCGAGAGACCTGACAAATAGGTTGTACAGTTTAGGATACCCGAGTCATTGAGTGCCTTCACTACACCGCTCATACCAACCATGGCTCGAAACCCACCACCAGAACCAATCACAGCTATAGTAGGGACCTGCAAAAAATACCCGTAAAAACAAACATACTTGCAACTCGTCGCCTAAGTTATTTACTACTTAATATTCATTTCTTAATAAAAATGCGAATATTGGTCTGTTGTGTTTATCCCATGAAGAGCTCTTACTCCTAGTGGTCATGATGTTCAAATAGAATTCCCCGTTTCGAAGACCCCTCGTTACAACGTGAGCTACGTCGAAGAAAACATAACAACATAACGTTCACGTTTTTTACCAAGCTATGTCCCGGATAAAGTCTTAAGTAGTAAGTTAGTGTTGACAGGAGCCAATCATATATCAGTATTCTATAGTATGTCATTATAATCAGAGTAAGCTATGTTAAAAGGTCTTGAGAATTGTATTGAGTAATGTCAATGTTTTCCAATAGTAATCATTAGTTGAGTTGTATGTCCAATAGGCTCACCTAAGTACTTAAGATTACACAACTATATCACAAACTGACGTATTATTTTAAACAGAAACTTGTTAGTAGTCTTTCACCTGTTCTATATTTTCGGGTGCTTTATCATCACCAAGTAGGTCTTTCATAGCTTTAAATGATCTAACTTTTCTCTTCTTTAAAAAGTCCTTTTCTTTTTCACACAAACACAGACTATAACGAAGATCTGGATGTTCACTGAAATAG
>ENA-OREC01001943-OREC01001943.1-marine-metagenome-genome-assembly--contig:-NODE-1943-length-10981-cov-13.362161_pt1 | contig 10981 bp, 10 predicted proteins | sample MGYA00248626_ERZ508543 | MGnify/ENA primary metagenome ERZ508543 (study PRJEB26211, sample SAMN05518279) | marine metagenome | isolation source: Puget Sound, Washington, USA | host: Bankia setacea... | reverse complement strand
TCTTCCAATCAAAAGCAGTATTGGACATCGACAGACCAACAGTTTTCAAGGGCAAAGTTTTAATACTATGGTACAGAATACATGTATCTTAAAAAATAAAATGTCTAAAATTTACACACAAAAAAAGTTAGATTTATATGGCCTTTCACAATGTACTGAAGTCTTGTAGTTACATTTATCAAAATATAAACAAAACAACAGATGCATGCAGCGAAGGTCAAGTAATAAGACCATACCCCATATTGTTGAACAGCGAAACCCTTAATAAAATGAGCTGTTTTGGACCAAAAATAGGTGGTTTTAATCATGTGGACTTTATAACGGACTGGTCTCAATATTGAGTGGTGTTAATAGCAGAACTTTTCTGTAGAACACATCAGCAGAAGCCTGAACTTTTCCGCCCCTAAAGTAGATACAAATTGCACTTTTCACCATTGATTACTCTATTAATCACTAACAATGGGAAGGCTGTGCCAAACAAATCACTGTCAAACTGTCTTATCAAAAACTGTCTTATTCATTTCATATTTCAAACATCTTGCACCAATTCCACAGCATAGCCTCTAAATATGGTAATCTGGTCAATATAGGACACTATTGAATGACAGATTTCACTCTCTCTCATCTTAGATTGGTTTGGGTGGGGTACATGGATGATTCTTCTCAGCATACAGCTAAAACACAATGCCCATCATTAAATTAAACAGCTGAAAGACACTGCCCCGTTAATTAATCATACAGCTAAAATACACTGACCCACCAATAAATCAAACAGCTAAAAGACAATGCCCCATCAATTGATCATACAGCTAAAAGACATTACCCCATCATTTAATCAAATAGCTAAAATACAATGGCAAAAATTCATTAACGAGGTGGTGTAAGTATCACTGAATAAACAGCAATTTGCAATCAGCTTTATCAAGGGGAAGAGAATAGGGTTGGTCTCAAATGTTAACACACTGTTTTTACTATAACAAAGTTTGAGTGTTCTATAGCACAAAACTGTCGGTCATACTTCAGCTGGTGGACGTCCTTCTGTACACTACACGTTGACGAGTGCTTCTGAAAATAAAACAGAAATATACGGATTAAAGACCAGAAAACAGGGACAAGCAATATTTTGTCAACTGTAAACCATGGACTTTGTGTTATAACTGTTATTTACAAAACCAGCCATGTGTTTACTTACGCTATGTTTCTCATCCAAGTGATCTTAACAGGTAAACAGATCTCAATTACTTTTTTTATACCCAGACCAGTGTTTTTTGACCTTATAAAACATCAACCATGACTCTATATCTTGGGTCTGTCGCCAGAAAAATGATTGAACTGAAAAAGTATCAATTTTCAGACAATGTGACCTGTTTTTTAGGTTACACATACACAGACAATAACGCTCTATCTAGGATGTGTGGCAACATTAATGATTTAGTATAGCTAAAAAATTGAAAGTGAACACAGGGCATATCAGTTAACCAGCTTTCAAACCTTTGGCATCTTGAAAAACTTACTATATGTATAATTAGTGGTTTGTGATGTGACATAAATATTGTCTTGTCATCTCATTTTGATATCTCTAAAGAGCATAGTTTCCTTTAACGAACATGATATATTTTCAAACATGTTTCTCTAGAAGAATATCAACGCAGGACATAAATGTATAGAATATACCCAAGAACAGAAAATGTTATATACAAAAGTTAAACAAATCAAACATAATATAATGTACACTGTGAACAAACTTACTATGTATATTCAATATGTATCATTTTGAAGTTTCAAGGAGAAAGTGATGAGCTTGCAGAAATTGAGTAAAGCAGTGACGTACATTGGGTAAAGCAGAGAGAAAGCAAAGAGAATTTTCGAGTGTTTTTGAATGATATCAGCTATCTTAGTCCATTTGTATGGGTCTAATGAAATGTGTGCATTACAAAAGAGAATATATAGATACTGTTTGTTTGGTTTGGACTTTGGGTATATTAGCCAGACAGTTGCGACTGGGTAGAAATACGGGAAGAACATATTTTTTTATAATTTACGTCAAATATTGTATTTAGGTTGATCTCTGGCACATGGATGCAAGATAATTCATGTATGTATCTTGAAGTCAAGCAAGGCTATATACTTTATACTATACCAAACCTTTTTAGCATTTTCATAGTTTTTAGCTACACAAAGAGACTGAAATACAGAGATAGAAAAAAAAGCACTTGAGTTTAGCCAAAGGGAAGCATTTGAGGGTTGAATGGAATAATGTTGTAACTGTTATTAAATTCCATCTAGAGTTACAACAGTTTTTCATTTAACCCTCAACATTAATGTAGCCCTACACCTGAATGTAGCAACGGTGTAACACGTTTCCTTCCAACAAATCTGATTAAATAGTCAAGGAGTACATGTACCCGCAATGCTGTTGTAGCTGGCTTCTTATTATATACAAATACTGTGAAATCATTTTTTCTTATGGGTATAACATTTTGTGGTATTCTTAAAAAGGACGCATTTTTTTGTGAGCACTTTAATTTGCAATTTCCTAAAATATGAACCCTGTTGTCATAACTTAAATTTGTACTTTGTGGCCATGTAAGTTTCTGGTTCAGTTGATCCACGTAATAGAAATTCACAAAAATTAGTTACCCACGATATTGGATAATTTCACAGTACCGGTATATAAAATAACAGCTTTGCAGTCACCCTTCGTAATGTAAAACATAACTTCAGGTTGTCTTGTTATTGAGATTCCACAGTATCCAAGATGCACAGTTACACAAATTCATCTGAAAGTTTCGTTTAAGATGAACACAAGATACAATTCTGACATGCAAGTAATTATTGACATTCATAGCAAGCATATTGATACTAGCGTAGTAACGATGGATTGAAAGCAAAAGGGCTCTAAGTACTATTAAATAAATGAACAGATACAACCCTTTCGCATTCAACCCCTCAAGTTTTTCTCTGATTATATACATCTGTTATAATTATTGGTTTATGCATTGGTGCTTGGTGTCCAGTGATCTGGAGTGTAACATAAACATGTACAAGTTTTGTCTGAAATTGGGTTAATGCCTTTAATTATCAAAAGAACCAATATTCAAGGTAATGCATAGCAAAAATATGAACTGCAATTTCTCCAGTTGTATTAAAATTAAAAATCTTTTCCCCATATCTTCAGTCCTTGATTTGTTTTGCAATCAATTTTTTACCATCTCTTTTTGTCTTGAAAATATTTACACTACCTCTGGACTGATTAACAGAAACCAATTATCTCTGATTTGTGTTGCAATAAAAAGTGGCAATATCTCTAATTAAAGTTGCAATAAAAATGGCACTATCTCTGATTCGTATAGCAATACAAATGACACTATCTCTGATTTGTGTTGCAATACAAATGACCACTATCTCTGTATTATGTTGCAATAAATCCAACTACATCTAATGCATAACTTGTTTTAGCAATGTATATCTAATATTGCAAATTCCATTTTGACAGGAAAAGAAACCAACATCGATTCAAAACATTTACAAATTGCTATTAAAATCAAAGGTGTTAAAAGATGAAGTAAAGATGTGTTAATACAAAAAATGTAGTACATTAATAAGCCAATGTAACATATATAGATCTCAAAAGTGAAAACAAACATAAAATTAATAAGTTTAATTGATGAGAATCGGTATTTAGGTTATTTGCCAACACACATAAGTTAATTTAAAGTGTTTCAGACATATAATAACTATAATCTCCACCGTGTGTTAACATTCAGTAAAAGTTGTAACAAAAGATTTCAAAACCATCACAGGAAAGTGTGGGCAATAGTGAAAATTCTTTAATAAATTAGAAAAAAAAGGTCTGGCAAAACATTCCTAGAACAAAACATGAGTCTTTCAATAACACATTCAACTTACCCCACCTACCGTTTACATTAGATTTAACACACTGAAAGGTGCAAGAATTCTTGGATATGAGTTTTGAGTACAATATGTCAATGACCCATTCAACTAAATAAAAGTAACAAATTAGCAAAAAAAAACAAAAACATTCTCATCATCCCTCATGTTGCATAAAAACCCTTCTTAATCATGTTGGGGAAGCAAACAGACAACATTGCTAATCATGTTGGCTTTGGATTGTTTCCCATCTTTACCATATTGTTCATAGCATTGCATTGAAATTCTTAGTAATGTGGGAGAAAATTGATAATATTCTAAAAGTCTATTGATAATGTTTTTGGGGAAAAAATGAAAATAATCTTAACAATGTTGGGGATGGGCATTTTTTTAAATCATGTTGAAAAACAACGAAAGATGAGACAGTTATTTATAGTTGCTCCAGAACTCGGTAAGTTTTAGAACTAAGATGTTTGACATTAAAAGATAATAGATGTATTTAGAATTAAGTAGAGATATGGTATAGAGTCATGAAAGAAGCAATGGATTATACTGTGGTACTTGTAGAATAAGTAACCTTACATACAGTGTTTGGAGTAAAAAGAATATGTTGAAATAAAATGTTCGAACTATGCATATTAAACATATAATAGATAAGGAAAAGATTTTGCAGCTATACTGTACACAGCCTAGATGAAAAAGCCAGGACTGTTGATTAGAAACTTCAAACCATCCATTTTCAAATCATGCCGATTAAACAATAATAGAATTTGAAATACATTAAGAAATACATGGAGAACTTTATTTGAGATTTTTTGCGAGACAATAGTTACAGATTGATGCTGAACAAGATTTGCGATGCCAGGGTTTACCGAAATCTTGACTGTGTCTTGATTCATACAGAGGTGACTCATCACTCCATGTCACTGTACCCATACTCTTGTTTAGGCGATCAACAAGGTTACCAAAATCACCAGCACTAATTGACAAAGTTATAATTAAATTAAAAAATACAACGGAAATATCCAAAATTTAAATACTTCCATTATTACAAAAAAATACCAGTAGGTAAACTGTCTTGTTTGTTTCTCTTTGTTCATCTGCATTTACTTCTTGGTTTCCATAGCAACTATTTGTGTTGTGGTCATTTTGATGAAACACAGCAGCAAAAGCAATGGCTTGGTGTATATGTTGTATGAAGCATTTATTTGTAAGTACGCAGACATTGTAACATGACTAAATACCTACCAGCATGACAGCTTTGGTCGATTGTCAGATGTTGGGATAAACAAAAAAAATACAGAAGAAGTTCTCGATGTGCGTCTGCGTCAAGTAAAGATCTCCCAAAGCTAGCCATGTGTTGTTTATATAATGAAGGCACCACTAACCCGACTAGATGACTGATATAATGAGTTAGCTGGAGGTTATAAAGCATGTGTTTGTATGGTTTTTTGTTTTTGATGTATTTACCAGACAGAGGTGATACTATAGCGTGCACAATTTTGTTTCGAGTCTCGTCTCTCAGGAACAACGTTGCCACGGGGACTAAACGATTGAGGAAAAGAAGGACTTTTGAGTTGTGGGGTGAAAGTAAAAGGATGCAATCTGCTTCATTATTCAACAGCACTTAGAACCGTTTCAATTTCACCCCTTTAAAATCTATGACTAGAAATGTGTTCACCAGTGAGAGATGCCATTTCTGTGGTGAAACACAAGTAAAGATGTACAGATAGATAAACAGGGTGAAACACTTAATGCCCTTTCATCATACTAATCATGGCAACATATTTGTAATAACAACACATGGAAGACAAGAGTTATAAACCCTACATCTTAGCTAAAGCTTAACACAATGTCTAGTTTGGGCTTAGTCGAAACATATTTGTATTCAAAGGAACTGGAATTTTAAACTGAAAAACTATGCTTCATTGTATTAGAGATGGAGACCAACTAACTTTACATTAAAATTAGAAGATGCAAAATGAGTTTTCTCAAAATTGCAAAGGAAACAATAATTAAGATGTATATATGCTATTTTGAGAAAACAAATGATGATTGAGACATTTTTTACATCTTGGTTTGTTGAAAGAAATTATGAGGGGTAAAATGAGCTTTAACAATTAAGGGAAATAACTGTACATTTCTTGATATAAAGTAAAGCTTAATTTACAAGATAACAAGTGAATTTGTAGAATTGACACCCCTCTTGAATCAAGTAATTTTTGTACGACACAGTAAGGGGTGAAAGGCAAAAGGGTTCTATCTGCTTCTTTATTAAAAAGCACTTAGAACCTTTCACTTTCACCCCTTCAAGTTTGACAAAATGAACATATAAACAATACTGACATATACACAAACAGGTTGATAAATGGAAAGAGCTGCATACATTAGTGACTGCTCTCACAATACTGGTTAATTGTAAATAATCAGGCTTTATAGCATAGCAGTAAGTCAGTGAGTAACATTGGTGATAGTTTTACATCTCTTGGTTTCTTTTGGATAATATTTGAAAGACTCTACAACAGCTAACACACAAGACACTGGACAGACGAAGCTGTTGATTAAAAGTCTAGCAGAAAATGATTATATCAGTGTTAAATAGGAAATGGTAGTGCACTGTTGTTGTTTGATATTACTGATATGTTTCCAGCACTCACCATTTTACTTTCAACGTCCTAAATTTTAACACATAAGTATTACTGAATGACTCTTCATATTTTGTTATCATGACATTTTCATATACCAAGCTTAATATCAAAGGGTGAATGCAGAAACGTTCTATGCATTGGGATATTGGAGCAGATAGAAGTCTTTGCATTAACCTTTGATTTAAACACTTGGAACAAATTTAAAATCATTTTTTCCTTGTAGTTGAGAATAATGAATCAAAAGTTGTACACTTTTGTTAAAAAAATTTTTTACTATCATACACAGACAATGGCTTTAAAAAACTTGTATCGACAAGAAAATCATGCCACAAATCCATCTGTACTTGAAAACATTTGAATGAAAATTCTGTAAATAAATTGTTATCAACGTAAAGAGATTGCTGAAACTGCAAAGAGGAAATTCCTAGCCGTAACACAGAGTTAAAATATGTAAAAGAACACGGCATTAAAAATTATAAACATAAAACTGTGCTACAATTTATAAATATTTTTTACACAATGTTAAATTTTACCAAAAAATAAAATTCACCTTGTGGTAGAAAATAAAAAAAAAATCTTGGTTCATTTTGAGTGATTACAAAACTGCGAACATCCCAAAATATAAGGAAGACAAAAATGTGCATGTGCAAAAATCCTTCTCGTGAATATAGGCTAATCCAATCAGCAATGTGGTGCAAATCTAACAGAAAGTTGCTTGCTTCAGAACATTACCACTTAAAATCTTCTGGAAATTCTTTTACAACTCCATTCCTTGGGTCTCCTATGGTGCATGAAGGTTGTGTGTGTTTTAGATTTATAATTGTTTATTTATTATTGTTTATTTATAATGAATGCGAATCCTATTTATTACAAAACAAAAATTTGAACATGTGAACAAAAGAAAATAACTTTTCCAGTCTAAAGCTGATTTTTCATATGGAGCAATGTGTTGGTGTTAAATGTATCACCATGGATCCTCTTCTCATTTTAATAGATTGATTTTGGCTGGTGCTATTGCTAATTCCTTCTCTGTCAGACTCCCATAGTTCTAACTGCAACCATTTAACATGGAAACATTTTTCATTTTTTACCCCCTAAATGCCAAACTATTCACCAGCATTTGAGTGTATCAATTTAATTCAATTCAAAAGACTTAAATGGCATCATGCTGTTAAAAAGGTTTTCATAACCTTTAGTCATATTCAGTGTTGGTTCAACGGAAAACTGTCCTAACTGCCTTCTTTTTTAATACATTGTTACAACAGTTTTCCATTTAACCTTCAAAGTCTACACACACATTACATTTATTTTCGAGTCATATTATGCTCTTGTAAACATATTTTGGATTCTTGCAAACTTATCTTTTATTCATACTCTGAGATAGTAAACTTGGATATATTCATACTTCCATTGTATAATTTGGTAAAAAACAACATGTTCTTTACAGTCCAGCATGCATCTACAAATCAATCATTTACGTCCAACCATTCCACAATACTCAAGTCATCAACTCATCACATATAACTTCTACATAATGCACTCTCATTGTCCTTATCCAACTATTTACGCTTGCATGCTCTCTAATATAACATTCAATTTTACAAACAAGGGCTAGTAACAAATCTTAACTACACAACCTGTTGTCAATCTATGTAATGGCTTAAACGTGCACCCATCATCATTTACACATCAGCATTGCTCTACTTGGCAACTATCAAACATGTAAAAAAAGATTTCAACTAAAATTGCCAAAATTCAAACCAGATTTCCAAAAAAAATAATATACTATTGTTAATAGCTTACTGCAACTCAAAAACTAACAATAACTTTGAAACAAATCTTGATAACAATATTCCAGAAATGCAAAGTTGTAAGAAACTCTTCATGGCACTAAAAGAGCAAAATTGCAAAATTCCTTCACATTTTGCTCATAAAACAATGTATGTTGAAAACAGAAAAAAATGCATTACTGTTACAAAATCATTCACTTCTCCTTCACCAAAAACAACTTGTAATGATTATATAATTTAAAAAACTTGTTCTGCTCTTTAGACCTGTGTATCATACAACCTTGCATTTCTTTGGGACTTTGAAATAACCAAATCAAACACAAGTACATTTTTTCATTCAAACAACACTTACTTTCTATGCTGGCGTTCATGATTGCGCTGTATAATACTTTCCTCTGTGCGTTTCAGGTCTTGTCTTATGCGCTGTGCCATGGACAATTCACCCTGAAGCTCGTGCTCAAGTATGCGGGTTACAAGGTCTTCGCGCTGATCCTTCAGTTCTTGTAAGTCTGCGTAGATATCACTGTCCTCCTCCTCCTTCATGATAAACAGATAAGGACATGTTACACTACATCAAGCAACCAGAATGCAATGAAAACCTACACAAAAGAAAACTAGAAACTGTTAGTCAACTGTCAAAAGGATAACCCTGTTGTGCACTACTAATTATCTCCCTTGAACTATCTTGGACAGGGATTATTCTCCTTCATGCACATATTCAGGTCGTATACTTCAACTGTGTATCATGAGTATCACTTCATTGATTCAGGACAGACTGACGGACAGGGTATAAAGAAAAACCACACTTTGTTTGCATGGGATAAAATAAAGATTAGCTCAACAAACAGCTAACATTAATTAAAAGACGAGCTTTGTATACAGATTACTATAAAAAAACACTTAATACAATGTTCACTTCAATCTTATGATTTAAAGACACCACTACCCCAAAGAAACCACCTCAATATAGACCTCAAAACTTCAAATGTTACAATTTTTTTCAAGTGCTATTGTACAAGAAGTTTATTTGGTATTAATGTTGTGCTTATTTGGGGATTTTATAATACTAGTTTCAGTTAGGTGGTTTGAAAACTGTGAACACGTATGATGAGGCTCTGATTATAATAATCTCCTCAATATTTTCTTTATTTTGTTGTCAATATTGGCTGCTGACAAACAAGAGTTATCCCTGACTATGTTAGTGAGTTACTGACCCTTGGATTCCTCATGTCTATGTGTATAAGTAGTGAGGAGAGTTCCAGAGATTCACTATACTCATTCTTCAATGGCACACTTCTATAGCCTGAAATAGACAAGTACAACATAGTGTTACATGGGCATCACATACACAGATCTTATCCATTATAGAACCATGCACATATCATAGTTGTCAGGCTATTAAGAAAACAAGAGGGCTATGATGATCCTGAATCGCTCACCTGGTCTTTGATTGCTTAATGTGTTTTTTGGTTTACCATCAAGAAAGAGCCCATTCCTTTCTTCCCATTTAAAGTAGATGGTCATATACTTTGCCCACATTGAGACAGCTATGTTAAGCTTTCACAAACAGGCTCCACAACAAAACTTTTAACAAAGACAGTTTTAAGTTAATTCCCATTAGTGGTGTTAGTTTAACAGATTTGAGTGTGTTGAGAGTGTTACCTGATCGTAGGCACTTGACTGGGTAGGTGGCTTGTCCAAGTACATTAGGATCACCAAACACATCCTCATCACACACCACAAATCTGATTAAGGCAACATCTGGGCACACAATATCAAAGTCTGTAACCTGTTTACTCCACACTGGATTCAAACCATTTACAGCTGAAAAAATAAATGTTTGGTATATAAATAATAAATATGTAAGTGTTCTTTTTAAGGAAGATACATGTGAATTGCAACCAAGCCATCATAAAAGATAAAGACAATTCTTAAACTTTTGATTCCAAACAGCAGCACAAACAATTGAAATTGAGAGAGAAGTGTACTTACGTATTGGGATAGTTTTGAATTTACTATTATCACAGTCTAAGCCTACAATCTCAATCTCCACAAATGGACTGACCAACTTCTGTTTCTGTTTCATAAGATGGCGCGCACCTATAACCTGAAAAATATCAACCAGAATATTGTCATTGCAATATAAAGCAGAGTTCCTCTACCAAGATCGCCCTTAAAAAAGTCAACTAAAGAGCGAAACGGCCTTCAAGTCATTTTGTGTTTATATAAAAGTAGCTAAATTTAAGTAACAATTGTGGTATTACCAGCAGACCTTTATGTTATACTTACAGCTTGCACAGCAATGAGTTTACACATGTTTTATCATATAGTATTTAATGGGTCCAAAATCTGTTATCTCTTCTGACCTAGTCCTTCAATGTTACGCACTGTACATTGTAACAAATTATCTAGCTATTTTAATATGAAGTATCATTTTTATATTCATTTTGAAACAGTAATATATTGCATTGTGACGGCCAATCAGTTATATTGTGAAGGCCAATCAGTTACATTGTGAAGGCCAATCAGTTACATTGTGAAGGCCAATCAGTTACATTGTGAAGGTCAACAGTTACATTGTGAAGGTCAATCAGTTACATTGTGAAGGTCAATCAGTTACAATGTGAAGGTCAATCAGTTACATTGTGAAGG
>ENA-OREC01001942-OREC01001942.1-marine-metagenome-genome-assembly--contig:-NODE-1942-length-10983-cov-13.010728_pt1 | contig 10983 bp, 2 predicted proteins | sample MGYA00248626_ERZ508543 | MGnify/ENA primary metagenome ERZ508543 (study PRJEB26211, sample SAMN05518279) | marine metagenome | isolation source: Puget Sound, Washington, USA | host: Bankia setacea... | reverse complement strand
CATTATGTTAAACAACCTCTAAAGTAAGGCCAGAGTTGAGAATAAGTTGAGGCTAACTATAATACCATTCTTAATTAACAAATACCTATATATCATTACAAATATTAGACATACATACGCTGACGTTTAGCTTTTCTATTCAAAAACAGTTACTGCGACCATTCTTTGAGACAGAATGTTTAAAGCTTCTTACAATTTAAAAGCTTACTTATCCATCATTAACAGAAAATTGACACATTCTTGGGTTCATGACTTTTATTGACACTGTATGAGATTTAATCTACCATACATTGACGAGAAACGCTAGTTAAGTAACGAACGTCTTTTCCAGATAAAATATAGGTTCATTAATTGTGCGAAGGCCACTGTCGTCGAATAGGTAATAACGAGTAGTACATTGGTGTCGTGGATCTATGAAATGTTCGAAAACTATTGTTAGAAGAAAAAACAAATGATCCCTTTAGTAAACATGTTGGCGAACATTATACAGACTCAAAGGAATATATTCAAAAGTGGTCTCCAGAAAGTCTCGATTTATACAATTCTACAGAGAAAGATCATTCTTTACGCAATTGTTATGCGAACTTAAATTAGGCTGGCTGGCTGGCGCAGTGTTAACGCACTCGCCTCTCACCGCTGCGACCCGAGTTCGATACCCGGCGTGGGTATGTGAGATGGTCATTGGTCACCAAGTCAGGCAGGTGGGTTTCCCCCGGGTACTCCGTTTTCCTCCCACACGAAGACCATCGAACGCAAACATCTGTGCCAACAAGCATGAATTATAAAAGTTGTATAACTTGTTTCGTAATCGTTGTAAAATAAATAACGTTTAATGCGAAACTAAAACTTAACAAAACTTGAAAGAGATTGTATAGAGATGTGTGCAAATCAGTATTGTACTTCCGATTTCACCAAAATGCTTTATTTTCTATATATATCTTCAGAAAGTTCACTTTGCATCAACACTTTAAACACATCGCAAAACATATGGGTCCGTTTAGGATCCCCGCATTTATATGACAAGAAATTGGAGGAATAGCACTGAAGTTCTTGTGTTGTTTTGTGCAAGAATAAAAATGGTTAACAATGTCACATTTGATGACTCATTCGGATATACAAATGCACGCAATACGACTTGCAACCTGTCTAGATGTCTTAATAGCATTGTTTATGAGGCTATGATATACTGTCTCAGATCTTGAATCAAACAACTTTATTAAATTAATTACAAGCGTGCCGTGATTTAACAAAACATAACAATGTCTGGTGTATGTTATGAAGCCATAACTTCCAATGCAGATCACTTTGAGCAGCTTTTCTTTGAATGCCATGACGTAGTAAGAGAAAACAATCCGCTCAAAGTGATGCAGAGTGATAGATATCGTGTGTATGCATGCAAGTCTTGAATCTACTATTCGTTCTCTATCTCTTCATTGAAAAGTGTTCGACTAATTAAAACAGCACGCGACACATATGAAGTGACTTTTCATATTCTTCTACAAGTGTGTACCATCTTTTAAAACCATATTCGGCTTATAGCAGATGTCGTTTACTTGTTATTAGGAAAAGTACTGTATTTCATGTAAGGATATCCCCATAACAGCAGCAGAACTCAAACATACATATCGGTATATGTAAGCATAAGTTTCAGCATTGAGCAATGGGCATATACAATACCTGCCGAATGCAAAACTCACATACGTACTTTATTTACTAGATCTAAGAGGAGCAACACTGTAATACTGTTGTACAGAGCGAACTATATACATATAAGTTGTAATTTTTCTTCTAAATATGTATGTCATGGAAGAAATTACCCACAACAGCAGCCGAAATACAAAGCAAATATATGTAGAGCATTGAACATTTACCATCCCTGAACAATGCAAAGCTCGCATTAATAATTCCTTACCTGGATAGACAAGGGAACTAACAAGTTAAATGTTGTCAAGTGCATTGCGAAATCTAAACATGAAATATGTGATGCCACTGCTGAAAACTTCTGTATATATAATCATATTTAAGTAGTCCACGTAGTCTGTGTGATCTTATTTCCGAGTATACCTGTACTTCTGAACAAATAGATGACAGGCAAGCAACCGTGTCATATCGAACTATCTAATGGCTCCATACATTTCTAGAGTTTATGACTTATGTAAAATACAAGGCTGCGTTTCAATTTGTCAACAAATCAACGCTGCTAAAACTTACTTCAGAAACGAACGTCTAAATCAGATCAGAGATCGGTTCATTAATGTTTCCAATAAGTGATGTTAATGAGTAGTTCATTTGTGTCCTGGTTCTATGCTATTTTCGAAAGGCCAAAGAAAATACGCTTAGTGCTGTAGTAAACGTGTTCGCAAACCGTATACATATTTAAAGTGGTATCCAAGAATGCATGATTTAAACTCTTCATCGGAGATCGTTCTTAACACACTTTTCTTTATATCTCTTTTGTTCAGAAATGTATAAAGACATTTTGCATCAACCATATAAACTTTGCAAACATGTCATTGTGTTAGTTTGTGTTAACGAAATAAATGGGAAACATGTTACATTGACTTATTTGTATATATATAGATAGATAGAGAGATGCACGCAGATACAGCTCGGCAATTGTAAGTCTTAAGGAAAACACATTTATGAGATCTTTGACATTAATGTAATGGTCCAGCTCTTGGGACACATGACTAGAATTATATTAATTAAAAGCGTGCAAGATTACTGAAAACTGAGATTATTATATTATTGTTTTCTTACTGTATTTACGCAAATGTCTACGTAGGTAAATCATTCCTGAGATTTATGTTCCGAAGCCAAATCTCCCTCTGCAAATCAGCTTGAACAGATTAATGGTGTACGGCGTGACATCCACGTTAGACAAGACAAGCCGCTCACACTCCTATACAGTGATAGATATCGTGTGTATGCATGTAAGTCTGGGATCTGCTACGTCTTCATCTCTGCATTGAAATGTGTTCGATTTATTTAATCAGCACGTAACACTTTGAAATGTGAAGCGATGTGTACTGTTCTTAAACGAGTATGTACCATAAACACTGTGACGGAATAGAGATACATGTTACCATTATTGATCATTCTCCTGTTTACCTTTCTTAATGTAAAGAAACATTTAAGTAAGCACGGTCTTCAGATGAATCCATAACATAAAGCTAAGGAGAAATCAGATTAAATGAATTGAATTACACATGTACGTCAACATCAACGATCAGTGTTCATACCTCCTAATGTTTAATGTTTTATAATAGACATTGTTCCTACCTTATAACTACTCGTTACCAACGTGTTTGTATAAATCTATACGCGATTAAATGTTGTCACAAAATGGTCTCGATAGTCAATATCTTTACGACCTCTTGAAAAGGTTGTGTAAGTATTACAAATATAAAGCGGCACATTCTTTTCACTTATCTTGTAATGGTTATTCAACTTATTGGAAAGGCGGTATTGTATTACATTACTGTTCAGACTTTCAACACGTTATACTCGCATTCGCAATACCAAAAGAGTTCCTTTATTCAAACATTGGACGAATGTTTTATATATTTAGTCAACTTTCTTAATACAAATGATCTAAATTAATAAAAAGGCGGCGATTGGATGCATGTGTGCTTATATTATAAGACGTCTCAAGAGATGACGACACCCGCTTTATACTATCGACGATTGTACATATGTTTTGCTATTTCCTTCGATATTTATTATGTGATAAAATCGAATCCTTCAATCATTTCAATAAACTTATATCAAAGTCGTCCAAGAAAAAAATATTAAACTCTCCAGAGGCTCACGTAATACTCATATTCTTGAGCTTGTTGGATAACATTTTTTTTATGAAAAGAAACTCATGTAAGATCTATATATATGTTCAAAGTCTACATAAATATAATTCCATTCGATTGTAAAACGTAACTGTAAATGAGGTACTGTAACCATTGTATAAGCTTTATACGTCATAAAACACGATCGGTAGTGTCATATTCTCTTTGACGTGTCATATTCTCTTTGACGTGTTATATTCTCTTTGACGTGTTATATTCTCTTTGACGTGTTATATTCTCTTTGACGTGTAATATTCTCTTTGACGTGTTATATTCTCTTTGACGTGTTATATTCTCTTTGACGTGTTATATTCTCTTTGACGTGTTATATTCTCTTTGACGTGATGTAATTCTCGAAGACGTGAAACGGCGTGTCTAAGGAACACGTTTCCATTGAACCTCCCGGAAGTTTTCAACATTGGTGTTACATTATGTTATAAAAGAAGCCTTTTTTAGTTGAAGACGTTCCACATACAGTTATTTTGAAACGTTCTATTTATCAAAAGAGATATTTGAGTTAATAAAAAAAAATCAAAAGGCGTTTGCTTTAATAAGTTTACAGAGGAGGCTCGTGTTAGTGATGGCCATTTCATTCAAATCTTAACATCAATGATTTACGATTTAATTAAAGTCTTCAAAGACGCAGCATCTTCACATCTTGTAAGCTGACAAATGGATGTAATAAATCATTTCTGAGGGGAAAGAGAAACCCATTGCTCAGTTATAACTATGTTTGACTTACAACAGATGAGTTTTGGTTGTAGTAAGAAACATGGAAGACTGTCGTCGTAGAAATTACCCACAACATCAGCCCAATTCAAACATACGTATATATGCACATATAGTCTAAAGCTGCTATATAATGAACATTGACTGTTTCTGACTACTGCAAAACTCTTACAAGTCTTTTCTGGATAGACAAGGAAACCGTCAAGACAAAACTATTGGAAAGTACTTTGTGAAATCTTTACATGTATGATCTGATTCTGCTACGGTGTACTTCTATGAAACTACCCATATTAAAAGAGTTCCACGTAGTCGGTGTTGTCATATTTCCTAGTATATCTATACATTGGACAACAAAGCATTGAGAGGCCAGCAACCGTGTCATATTCGAACTATCTAATGACCCAATTTAATAAATCCAGATATAAGGACAGACTGATGCTTACTTTAGTACCTTGCTACAAACGAGTATACCCATATAATGTTACATTTTACCGAGTTTCTTCACTGAGAACGAATCTGTAAAAGTCCAAACAATTTATAGAAGATAACACTGATTGAAAGCAAGAGGATTTACTTAGAACTCATAGAAATTTGTAGAAAATTGACACTTTCCAGAGTTCATGACTTTTGATAAACACTGGTTGAGTTTCAATATACCATAAAATGAACCCAAATGCTATTTATTTACTATGTAACACATGTCTTGTCCAGAATAAGCAATGGTTCTTTGATTACGCGAAGGCCGTTGTCGTTAAGTAAGGAATTGTAACACATACTCCCTTGATGTGTATATACTTTTCGAACTGCTAAGTTGTTCTCAGAAAAAAATGATGAGTGGAGAAAACGTTACACAAATGCGAAGTAAAATATTCGAAAGTGGCCTCCAGAAAATCATGATGTATATTTTCCCTCCATAATAAGGTCATTCTTATCACGTGTGTTATAACATATTTAAAATGAACATAGCATGAGAGAGCATTACATGATGTTTTAGATATATATTACAAATTGTATTGCTTGATACTGATTTGTGGTTTCCAGACATCGAATCTTTGTTCATCTTTTTCTTTAGACTCTATATCGTTTTTGTTCAGATTTGTTTAAGGCCACTATGCATCAACTTTATTAACTTCACAAAACATATTGGTCCGTTAGTGTTTCCCTGCATGTTTTATTGCAAAAGAAGAACATTAAAAAAATGCCCTTGCGATGTTGGTTGTACGAGTAACAATTGGTGAGAACATGTAACATATATTGTCTCTGTTAGGGGATACACAAATGCACGCGACACGACTTGGATATAAACCGTCTTCAGAGGCTCGTATTTATGAGACCCTTGGCAAAATAGAATTTTCTCAGATCCTAAACCAAACAACGTAAAGATAACATTTACAAGCGTTCAAGACCATTCAAAACTGAGATTAATATGCTGCTGTATCTTCAAACAGTACATATAAACTTGTGTAAACATACATCATCAAACTAAGGTCAGTTTAAAATAGTTACTCTTTGTGGTGTGAGAATAGCTGCTCAACCCGAAGAGTTAAACATCGTGAGTATGCACCTACGTTAGGTCATTGTATCGTATAAACAATGACAACAGTTGCACTAATTAAAAGCGCGACTAATATAAGTCATCACATTGTGGACTTACTTGTACTGTTCATTTACAAACTCCACGCAGCGTTACTTGCAGTATGTATTCTCCTTGTCAGGGGAGATCACTGCTTAGGAGATGATTAGTATACTAGTATTACCATAAGAACATACGGGCAGAATAGAACAAACCGTGCTTCTATCAGTTCTGTTGTTTTAAACAAACTAGGCTTATTCAATTAAGTACCGATGTCAAGGATTAAACTGGTTTCCCAACAGGTTAAACATTGCATGTCCGTATTGAAATTACTGCAAGAACGGACCAACACACACAAATTATCCGAATGACAACCAACACAGAAATAGGTGAATGACCTTTGCCTTTTTTTGTTCTGATACACAGTATACGTTTTTAGACGGCGACAACACAAACTGCTATTATCGCTCTATGAAGCTTTGGTGGTTTGATTGATTGTTCTAATACTTCTAAACAGTATAAGGCTGTCTTACAACCGGTTCCACTACGTCTAAAACTTCTACCGCCTTGTCATTTCATTCAAGTTATTGTTTTACACACTTATTTAGTATATAAACGTAGCTTCTTGTTGACACAAAGTTATCAGCATTGTATACTGGCTGTCTTCGTGAAATAGAAATTATTTTTTCCAAAAAGTATTGTTATCTGATTGTTATCTGATTGGGCGAAAACAATAGGTTATACACTAAACCATGTTACCCGTTACTCAGACAACGATGCACTATGTTTTACTCGTTGTTTTAGACATGCGACATCATATAACTCTCTGTGACATTTTCACAATCGGATTGGTATGAAAAAGCAGACTGTGACCAATTTGATTGTCAGAGAAAAGAAGCAAATCAAACAGAACGAACTTTTCTTCACTCTAATGTACATTGGTGATAAAACCTGGATGCATTTGTCACTTGTCTCTTATGGTTTGTTCTAACATGGGCTCACTTTGGAAGAGTCTAGGTTTGTAAATGTACTTGATTTTGAGAGTTAGACGTAGAGCTAGACATGTACTGTACCTTCGATATATTGATACGACGTTCTTTACCTGCTAGTCTATGTACCATTCGATATATCATTTACTTGTTAGTTCATGCACCCGCGTTTGTTACATTTCGTGAACAAACATACACATGTACTATCGTTTATCTTCCTGTAACAAACATACACATGTACTTTTTTCAGTTCCTATTTCAGATTAAGTCAAAGGGCGTGTATTAATTATCTCAATTCCTGATCTTGTGTATAACTTTTATCGTTAACTTTTAGTTAAAAAAAGTTGAAGATGATGCATTTCACGTGTTATTCATCCTCATAAAATAGACAAAACATCGTTAGTTGACTGTATGACATCACAAAACACTCGTTGTATCTCTAGTGCCATTTTTCACACATTAAGTGGCGCCAATGCTTCGTTCGATTGACGTAGTTAAAAGAGTTGATACAAAAACGAAATTTACCTTATTGTTATGGGTGAAAACTGCAATGATTCAAACGCACGCAATCAACAACGTCTCAAAATGTTTGTTTTTTATAATATTTAAAATTACCATCACAAGGCATGTATTCTTGTTTGAATAGTTCATTTATACGAACGTGACAACAAACGCTTCTGGAACGTCCTCCAAAGACACTACTTAAATGATCTTAATTAATTTCTAAGAAGTTGGCATGCTCGTTAGATCGTTCCCAGTATAGACCAATTTAATCATTTTATCCTACCATCGCTGCTATATTTGACAGAAATCGGTCATTTTTTCTCTCGATTCAAAAAGGTTGGCTGATAAATGTCGTTTACAACAATGGTTGTGTGACGAATATGGGGGTTGAGTTTTAACCATAACCATAAACAGGACAGAGGTTTACCCCAAACCGCACGAGACACGTATTTCTATTTTGATTGGCGGATAGCTCCGGCAGCCTGTATAAATAGCCACTGTATCCGTCACCGAAGACAGATCGAGAAGTAGAAAGTACCATTTGTAGGAATTATTTGATAACAATCTGAAAGTGTTTGTTTCTCTCTTAGTAGCTTTGGTGAAAAGGAGGAACAGTACGATTGTGGCATCCTAGTAGTTTCGGCGAACAGTGTCAATATCCCATTTATCGTCTCCGACTTGGTTGTTCGTCATCTTTGATTTAATAGTTCATAGTAAGCTGCTGGTCTCTTCCACATTTTATTTACGTTTGATTTAAAGTTTGATGACATGTTTGTTTTTAAAATTCCTATATAATTGAACACTGATTATTTGATAGTTCCTAATCATTTACTTATTCATTGTATAATGGTTTGAACCCATTGTTCCATGCAAATCATTTCTAATCGTTCTGTGTATATCTTACTTAATTCCATATTAAAGTAGAGACTACCCTGAGACTCAGACATTACAAGTACAGCATTGAATGTACGCTTCCGGCTGACAGATAGTTCGGCAATACATTCATTCATCCCAGTTATGCGGCTATCGTCTGTTTCAAACGTTTACTGCTTCGTTCTATTTATATCGCGAAAACGAAAGTAGACCTGAGTCGGCTTGACCTTTACAACAAAATAAAACAAACGTTCGCTATATATTTTTCCCCCGTTTCATTTGTTAAGACATTTTAAGGCACATCCAGGCTAGTATCCTAATGGCAATGTGCTAGCGCTTCATGGTAAATGTACAAGCGTCACCAATCGCGTTCATATTGCATGAACGCAAACAGGTCGTCAATCAATACTTATATTTACATTTTCCCACACACTCTATGTAAAATGCAAGTATTTAAATTAGTTTTTGATAGTTAAATCCTTCCATAATCTTCAAAACCGGCTATGCAAATCAAATGTTTGGAACGGCCATCAGCCGATTCACAGATGTTAGGTTTAAAAATAGTTCCAATAATAATTATTCAATTTAATTTTTAAATAAAAATGATGATACTAAGACAAGCAAGAGGTATCAATATTAATACTAAATTATTTTTTATAAGTTTAAGGGAGACCACTGCAATGATGATCGAGACTAAACTTTGAAGTAGAGAGTCTACTCGTGGCTATTTATAGGTTTACAGTATCATGTGTTGATTAACGTGATGGGAAGTGTTTACATTCTTTACATGGCGGCATATTTGGAGTTTAAGCGATGACGGAGCGTATATGTAGGATATAAATGAAACTATTTAACATTAAGAAAGTCTTCGGACAATCAAAAGCAACACTTATTCCTTGAACAGCGGCGGATTATCGGAAATGAGATGTGCATGTGACTGTTATCATTCATCAGAAAGGAGGATACTGGAATTGTGCAATAATAATGATCAGGATTTTGGAAAGTTTAACAGTCTGAGGAATACTCTTACGATCAGTCGGTCAAATATGAGTCTTTCTTCGTGCTTGCGTGTTACGTTGATAAAGCAACATTTAGACATGTGCACATACAAGGTCGGAACACAACACAGAAGACGACGACTTGCAACTTTTGATATCGCCATTCATAACCGCTAGGAAGATCGCAGGTATCTACTGGGTTATGTTTCAATTCCGTATATAGTCCAATTCTATTTTCATATTGGTACTATGAATATTTAACAGAGGCTACGAATCAGTTAGCTCAAATCCAAAACTGAATTTGATAACGTAATGGATTTGTTTTTTTAAATTAGATCGACGAAGCGCAATAATACATGTTTTCACCAAGACTCCGCCCACCCAAAGGTCACGAAAGGCCGTACGGTTAATGCAAAATGAACGCGAATTTATTTTGTACAGAGCACAACGGACGAATGTAAATATAATAGGATAAATATAATATTAGGTCCATGTCTGTGTACACTGGAGTATATTAGGCTCGTCTTCGAAAGGCTCTGCCTCGCTATGTATACCTCTCTCCAACTTGCCTAATATACTGAAGTGTACAAAGACAGGGACCTAATATTCTCTATAAACGTTTAGGTAGTATTTAACGGGTCGTAAAAATGTCTCGATACAATCAACCTAGACGTGGCATTCGAGTTTCTTCCTGGCAACCATTGAACATTAGCCGACAATGAGAACATTCTATGGTACCTTGCTCATCATACGACTAATTGTAATTTACCAAGTTCTACTAATTTTGTCTTTTCTTCAAAGATGAGACATTACATTGTCGTTAAATTAGTACAAAATGAAAACGCTTTAAGGGCTTTAAGTGACTCTTATTACAATTCAATGATGGTAATGGTTTTAAAAGTATACATATGATATTTGGATTCTTCTAGTAATTTTCTTTTGTATTTTTTAAGTTAACAGCGAACTGAAGGACTCGTTATTCATCTATAAAACCATTGTCAGTAAAACCATCGTCTAACACACACTGCGCTATGCTTCTTTATATACATGGACGTAGCAATGGTCTTTATGATGGGTACGCATTCATGTTAGGAGGGTTCCAAGGACAAGTTCCCACGGATAATAATTAAGAAAGGTATTTGGAAGTTCTGACTAGCTGACAGCAATTACATCTTAGCATTACTTCAACAAAAGTAAACCAACTAAACAAACTGAAAGCATGTATACCTTTACATAACATTAATTAACGTATTGCAAATCTTATTCTAATTATAGCGCTACAACATGTATCCTGCATGTCTCGTGTCCCATAATCCATAATCAAGTACCGTGCCCCCTACCCGTGCCCCTTTACCCGTGCCCCCTTCCCGTGCCCCATAACCCCCTACACCTGTCCCACCCGTACAAGCGTCCCATCCATACACGTGTCCCACCCTACACTTGTCCCATCCCTACACGTGTCCCACCCCTACACG
>ENA-OREC01001941-OREC01001941.1-marine-metagenome-genome-assembly--contig:-NODE-1941-length-10983-cov-14.684027_pt1 | contig 10983 bp, 7 predicted proteins | sample MGYA00248626_ERZ508543 | MGnify/ENA primary metagenome ERZ508543 (study PRJEB26211, sample SAMN05518279) | marine metagenome | isolation source: Puget Sound, Washington, USA | host: Bankia setacea... | reverse complement strand
CATGGTTTGAAATTAGTGAGATAGGTCTGCCAGAGCATTTACACATCATGGTTTGAAATTAGTGAGATAGGTCTGCCAGAGCATTTTACACATCATGGTTTGAAATTAGTGAGATAGGTCTGCCAGAGCATTTACACATCATGGTTTGAAACTAGTGAGATTGGTCTGCCAGAGCATTTACACATTATGGTTTGAAACTTAGGAAGACAGTTACTAAGATCATTATGTCAATGACTTACCCTGTTGAAGCCTTCAATGAATAGTTATGAACGGTTAATGTGTATAAAAGCATTGTTGACTTTATTTGTGTGATAACAGTTGCACCAATATGACTGTGTTCAAGTAAAATCAATTCAGTGACTTTTCTATTAAAGTAATATGTGTATTCTGTATTACAAAAACACATTTCAACTATTTAAACTTTGAAAGCATTTTAATCTAAATCTGCTAATTGCTTCAGTATAGTTTAAGAATAAGATGAAATAATCCTTTGCCACTTTTAGTGTTTGCTGTGCAGGTTTATAATCAGATTTGTGTGTAATTGTTTCAGCATCATTGTTCTAATCCTGTTGTTACACACTATTTTTTCTACTATGGAAAGATTGTAACAGATTAGAGCACATCAGAGTATGTATGTTACAACTATAGTCTGTTGGGCTTTTCAACATTAATTTGGTTATACTATTTGATTGATTGTCATAAGAACTGAATGTTTGTATAAAATATGACTTACATCTTGTACATGTTCACCTTTCCTGGGTAAAGTTGAATAAATGCAGTAATTGAGAAGCAAGAAACAAAGAACAGTCTCATGATATAACTCAACTTGGTAACACTTGTCAAACCAAAACAAACAACCAAACAAACAGACAGAATGACAGATGAAAAATATGAATTAAACACACTTAGTATTATCTTAGTATTTAAAGTTAAATACAAGAAAGGTTTACATCAAACACAGAAAGAAGTAACAAGGGATAGCCATACTACTTAGGAAGACTTGGTTCATGTAATAGTCCTCATTGTATCACAGGAAATTACTTCATGTAAATAACAAGCTGAGATATTGATTTAACCAAGTCTGACAATGCTATCATTTTATAAGTACTATTGCCCGGCAGAGAATGATCAAAGCTAATGAAATTGTCACAAATATATCAGAGAGGCACTGAGACTGAATGAACCTGTGAGACACAATGGAAAAGGTATTGCAACAGAAGGACTTACAAGGGAAGTTTGAGTGCTATACAAGCAACCTTTAAGACAGTTTTAAGTTCTTGTGTATTAGCAAGGTGGTTAAAGTAATATAACAGTTTGAACCTCAATACCACGTAGTTGTTGTTCTGGCATTATACTGCTAATTTCTAAGCACATACTTTTCAGTGTTTGTAAAAAAGCAATGCTTTATGTAAAATGATCAGTATTAAACACAAGTCTAGCAGCATCTATTTTAACCAGGACCAATTTGTTATGATGAAGAAATTTCACCATAAAGAGGAATTTAATCTTCCAGAGTGGGAAAAACAGTTTTCATAAATGTTTATAAATTCTTGCCAATGTTTGTTTTTGTTTAATTGAAAGAAAAGGAAGTAAGCTGTGTATGCTTTGTTAAAATTGTAGTTCAGATTTTTGTTGTCTGCGTTTTAAATATCTAAAAATGTGCTATAATTGGCTAAATATTTGAAATACCATACACAATCTCTTAAAAGAACTTATAACAGAAATAGGTCACATTGGAAAGTACTGTTCTTCAAAGCTAAAGTGAAAACAAGGCTTAAATGTATTTTAGGAAACTTAATTAGTTGTGGGATGTGCTGAGGAGACTAAAACTAGGCTTTTATAATCAAGCCAGAGATCATTTCAAGACCATGTTTTCACTGGCCTCTTTTATTGCCATGTCTAATATTTTTCCAGGAACAATTATAATTGTGGTCTTTAGTAGTAAGATTTGAGAGAGCAGTGATGTTATAAGACATGTAATTTCAGTTAGTGTCCGCTGGTGCTTATCAAGTTTGGCAAACAATACAGAGACTTCATTTCTTTACACATCTTTCCCCCTTGCGAAATTCTTTCCTAGTTTGACACAAAACAAATGATGTTTTTGTGTGTTGCAACTATAGATAATACTGTTTGTATGAGTTGTTTTCTTCTTTGTTATTTACCCCCAGGATACTATTGTCTAAAGATCTGTTGTGAGGTTGCTTCCACTAAGCATGAATACCTGTTTTTATTAACTATTCATTCTACAAAGATGTCCCAAGTGATTGGTAAAATACAGGCAAATCAATAATCTTGGATGAATTTGAATGGCAACAAATAATAATAACAGTCTTGTTTGTGAGTGGAGCTATGCAGTAAGTCACAGTTCATGCAAACAGTAGACAATATAGTCCTAAATGATTGATGCTGGTAGGTAGAATTGCTCAAAACACTAAACATTGTTAGTATTCCTGTTTCTTATGTCAGCTATAGTGTTTATTTACAGAGACTTTAAGAGTCTTCAAAATGATAAGCGGTTACCATGCAATTTAGTATATATAACATACACCAGACTCAAGTCTCCATCACTATAGTGTGACAGTGGAGTATAACCAGTGAAATTACTCCCTCTCGCATGACTCTTTTGTAATGAACAATGATAAACTTATTCCCTGTCTATAATATCTTGCTATATTCCAAACCCAAACTGTCAGTTCATAATTGGGATGTAAATGGAATTTGTGATTTATAATAGATTGCATAGTAACTGATAAGGACTGATAGATATCCACATTTAGCTTCTGTCAGTTACTTAGATTACCCTGATAACACTACCAGCCCGGTTTATATTAAAACTTATACAACAATCATATAAATCTTTCCAAGAACTATTGATTACATTTCCTGGCCAATAATTATCTCAGAAAACACACATATTGTCACGAACAGTATCCACTGGCTCCTCACTTTCTTGTTCATGTGTTAAATCTACACTTTGTTAGAACTTTTATCTTCCAGCGTGTTTTATTAACAGAAGTCGTGTCAATAAAAATGGCTACATCAAGTAACAAAATCAAGCTATAAAGTTTTTTAATTGAAATAGTTCTTTAGAAACATGGAAAACTTTGGAGACATAAGGCTTTGTTGCGTGAAATTCATGTTGTGAAAAACCAATTGATATTATAACAGTAAATTGGCTTTTCTCCTCTTAATTCCCTTTTGTGGAAGGAAGGTCACACATAAAGAATCATTTGCGAGGGTATAGTACTAAAGTTAGTGCAGAAAAAATATCTAAAGAAGCATTTTGTCCATCGATTTCCATTAAGTCAGAATGGCGAAATGATAAATCTAGCGTACTGAAAGCCTAATATCTGCCTTACACTTGCCGTTGGACATGGAAGTATTGATTGTCACGGAAACCATTTATTACAGTGCCAGTTAAATTCTGAAAATGCCAGGAGAACTGTTTCACAAATTTGCCAAGTGTGCGGTTTCCTATGGAGTACTGTACTTTTATTTATTCTGCTCAGATTACAGTCGTCCCAAGCTTATGATAGGAAGTCTATGACAGAAATCAACAAAATCTTCTGTGATAAAGGAAATTGTCAGGGAATCGACCAAATATCAGCACATGTCTCCTGTTCCTGGAATGTTTTTGTTCGCACAGTCTTTGATTGTTTTACGGGCATTACGCTTGAGGTTTATAATCTCTTTGAAAAAAGAAAGAAATAGTTATGTTGTTATTTACGAGCGTCTACACTTGTTTTGCATCAGGGTGCTATTTGTTTTCCAGGCAATTGTTGTGTAAATCCCCATATTGCATCCCGCCTGCTAGTAAAACCTCTTCCTATAACCAGAACTCACAAACACTTCACATTTTGTGCAAAACAGCAATTAGTGTTTTCAGTTAGGTGGAAGAAATCAAGTGTCAAATGAAAATGTAAACAAATGTTAAAGAAAACATCTATAATTCAGCTATGTTGAAGAATGTGTACAATTCTAGTGTTTTTAAAGTTGCATACATCTCTGACACTAATAGCTTATGTTCTGTTAGCACGTAATTGCTTCTCAAATAACTTCATTTTGCACCCAGCGTATTGGCGGTTTTAGAGAAGCGTAATCAGTAGTTTGACGTTTGGATTACTTGCCTTTGAAGTACAAGAATTTGAACTGATTTCAACCCCAGGATATTACTATACTGTTTTTTAGACACTTTGTTTTGGGTTTTAGGTATTCTAGGCAATTTTTTTCTACTTTGTAATAATTTCCCAGCATATTTTTTGTAGGTGAAAAGTTACGGCACACCCAATGAAGGCTATGAAGAGACATTTTGAGATTTGACATTGATTTATAGACACATACAATTTCAGTAGTAAAGATTAAATTACATAAGAACTGAATGCTTTAAATTAATTGAATGACAACTTTAATGGGAGGACAGAACAATTTAGATGCAGCTGCAAGGTGGTCCAATCCAATATGGTTGTTTTAATTGACAAAAATCCTGCTTTAATTGATAAAACTCACTGTACAGCAAAAAAACTCTGCATCGCACAAAACTTGTTTTCAATTTCATACACCTGTTTTATGTGTTTTATTTCGAAGTCATTAATATTGTCCTAAAACACAGGTTAAAAACAATGTTGAATGATCAAGTATGCAATAAAGAATTGAAAATGTAGTAAAGTTGCTGCTTTGGTGACCAGGGTATGATTATTAGCAAATAGGTCAAACAGTATTAAAGTTGATAAACAAACTTCCAGTATTGTTTAGAAAAGTCTGGTGTAATGGTATTCCTATTTACAGGAACTGTTGTTAGTCTTGATAGTTGTATGAGTTGTACACATGTTGCTGTTTGATATGAACGTTAAAATGATCTATTTTCAGAACCGTGGTGAAGGTTTCGACATGAATGTACAGAAGGCGTGGGCCATGGGCGTGACAGGAAAAGGTGTGGCAGTCACTATACTGGACGATGGCATAGAAACAGAACATCCGGACCTCAAGAAAAACTATGTAAGTAACAGGAAACCATTACCAATCAGAGATATTGTCCATTGTTTGTTCTGTCTTTGAAATCACTTGCCATGTTGCTTTTATGGTACACTGATCAAACAGTTACATCTTTGAGACTTTATATTGGAAGAAAACAACCAGTAGAACAAAACCAATCAGACATGCCTAACAACAGTCATAGATAAATTTATGATAGTCAGGAAGTGCATATACACAATCGGCCATGTTTAATGTAACTTATTAAGTGCAATTGTTGGAAACGTGACGATCAATTCCTATTGGTTTAACGTATGTAAAAGTTAGTCATAGAACATTATTACTCAAGCTATTTTATTCTTTATCAATATCAAAGTACAAAAATGGTATATATAATAATCTAATATTGATCACATTTGAATAAGGTTTTATATTTATTTATTTTTGTATCATTTTTGTGGCCAATATCTGTTCATTTTATTGAAGTAGGTATAACTTGGAATACAACTGTGAATGACTAAAAGCCCTACATACAAATATTAGATTTTCGATATTTCTATGTTTCGGGGAATCTTTGATTACATGTACAAGTGTAAAAGATGTTTGCGGTTAGGTTGTTTAATGTTTTTTTCTGATAAATATAATGGCCTCAAACGAACGCAGGAATGATGATTGTCTTGTTGGTGATGAAAGATTAACAAATATTGCAAGTGCCACTTAAAAGCACATTATAAAAAAGTTTGTTATTACGTTATTCCCTGTTATTCCCTTGAGATGAAAGCGGGAACTGTTATATTTGCCGTGAAACATTTGTGTTGTGGTGCAGAGGTTTGAGTAGTGTTAAATCAATGCTGTAGGCTACAAGCTTTTCATATTAATTCTGGTAATTCACTTTACGTCATTGGCAACTTGTTCATTTCAAGTAGTGGCAATGCTTTTAACAAGATATCAAGTGTTTCTACAATTTGTAAACTACTTGTCAGTGGCACTTCGTAGGCATACTTTACTACAGGGCACTTCGTAGGCATACTTTAACACAGGTCCCACTTTTCTGTTTAGCTAAATAACAAGTGATCTCATTGTAGATAAATATCACAGTTTGACTTTAAACAATGTAAAGAACAGCAGCCATTCTCTATCAATACAGGAATTCTTCTAACCTACATTTTACTGTTAATATGGAGTACAATATGATAATTACATAGTCATGGTTACAAACATCTAAATTACTGAGAATGGAGGAAAAGAGGGTCATAGTACTTACAGAATGTAACCACCTAATTTTGAAGTGGACTCTTACAAGTTTTATATCCATAAATTCTTTGATAACCATTTTCTAGTTAATATTGAAGCATTTGTAGGCAGAATCAGAAAACCACTAAACACTCATAAGTTGGGTGATTGTATTTGATATTTTACAGTACAAGTAGTTGAATTATTGTATGAGTAAAAAGTTTGTATTGTATTCCAATTAGCATTGCAATGTAGGTGGACTTTTCATATAATGCATGTGAGTATATCCATAGCTGAGGTGCTATCTACAGCAAGTTCTTATTATTAACTATGGTTGCTATGGAAACTATCTTTAGGGACAAGGGTTTTAATGGTTATATTTTCCATGGAGTGTTTAATGACCATGTTGCTGATACTGATTGCCTATAGGTGCTCTCAGATTGTAAAGCATGGACAGATAATGGTAGCCACAATCAGCAATTCTTCTCGTTTGCACCTCTTCATCTTTAGATTTGTATTCATTATCTATAAAACTGTACACCCACTGTAATTTCGTGATTTCCCAGATTTTCGTGACATGTTGGTGGGAATTAATTATGCAAACTTCTTTAACCAATATAGGTACAATTATCGAATCAAACAAATAACTAGAAAGTTTGTAGCTTGGAAACTCTATTTAATTTTATTTATTTGTTGTGTATCATGAGATCAATGATATTCTTGTAATGTAATTTTATATTCCACGAATGCTGCACATGTGTGCTAAGGTATACTCAAACAGCATCTCCCTAATTGCATCACAATGATACAAAGTAATACAAGTAAATATAATATATATGTATGATTTAACAAAAGTAATAATATGGATTTTATTATAATTATATGTAGACAATTTTCATGCAATTCTCACTTTTACTGAGAGCCTGTTGATTGTACTTTTGCTGTGCTTTAACTTGATCTGTTTATCATAATGTGAAAATAATGGTAACATGCTAATAGGAAAAGAATAGGAAAAAAGCATGCACACAAAATAAATACATTTCCATATTGTTTGAGACAACACAACTTACACTATTCACAAGTCAATATATATATATACGCCATGCAGCACCTGATTGTGTTAATTGTTTCATCATTATCTTCATCCAAACAAGCTGTTTTATAATTCAGTTATAGTTATGACCTATATTAAAGTAATTAAAACACAAAATAAGTACAATCAGTCTATTTCAATTAATTTGAAATGAGATGAAAAAAAATCATACAAAAATGACAGTTCAACCAAAACACTAGACTAAAAGTATCGAGAGAGACCACAAAAATAAAGTCTGTAAATAATTTTACGTGAACCTCCAAGTTTATTTTGATATATGCACAATTGAAAAGCTGATTTTGTGAGGCAAAGACAATGTTATTGGATATGTCTCATATTTACAAAAATAACTTACAAAATACACAATGTCTTTCCACTCTTAGTATAGACTTCAAACCTGAATCCTGTATCTTAAACAGAAGTCAAGTAAATAAAACAGAACAGGAAACTTAAACATCAAGCCAGTTTGAAATGAAAGAACGGAATCTTAATTCCAACCAGATACTGCTTTAAATTGTGTAACTAAGGTAAACAGAACACATGTGTTTATTTGAGACCGATTTTTGTTACTAAGTAGTGTTGGTAGATTTAACTGAAACATTGAGGGATTTATGGGTTAAAGTTTGAAATAACAATCTAAGAATGTTAGTGGTGTTTGTATCTTCAACTTTATAGGTACAAGAGTCTGTGAGGACAATATCCACTACCAGGGTAGCTTACATATGAGTTTACAGTATTGTGTATAAATTTAGAAATCAAAACAACCAAATTATCCTCAGATGGCAACAAGGCCCTCTTTCTAGAGAGAAAATGTGTATTACTGTTAAAACAGGGGCCATTAAAATACATGAAGGATGAAAGAAAACATTCTAGTTGTTTAGTTTTAGAACAGATGTTAGTAAGGTTGTATGAAAGTGGTCATTAATTATGATACTGTATGTGTGGAGGGTATTATTTGTGTGGAGGAATTTAAAGAACAACTGGGGTTGAATAACAAAGTTGGGATGGAACATAATGAGCTAGTGGCTTTCACCTGGTGCAAATTAAAATATGTTTTGATATCTAAAGAAAAAGAAATTTTATATCTAATGGGAAAGTTTTATATCTACAGTAACACCCTAGATATATATGTAGCAGCTTCTTCTCGACATGTAGTCGTTGTTATTGCTTTAAAGTTAAAGGCAGCTGCTGTGATTTTGTTTGAATTTTTCATCATTATGTTGGCTCTCTACATTTCTAAAATTTAAACCAATTACATTTTCAGTTGCATTAAATAAAATAAATGCTTTAGACATGTTAAGGGCGTTTTTTGTGCAATACAGTGACAACCATATTTATTAAGTTAAAGTACCAGTGAACATAAAGGGGCAAATGATTCTGCGTTCTGACATCATATTCGATTTCCACCCCCTTGATGTGTACTTCTTAATTTTAATTAAACAATAGTGAATGTATGATTTAATGATTTTTGATAGTGAACCTACTTTAAAGTGATGAAAGAAAGAGAAGAATATGCAGCTTTAGTTTAGTGACATATTACAATGAATTTGAAGCTGTAAACAAAGTAAAGAACAAAACAAATGATTGCAGCTGTTATACTTTTGTTCCTTTATATTATAGGATGAGAAGGCAAGCTATGATGTAAATGGTCATGATCCAGACCCAACTCCCAGATATGATTACACCAATGAAAACAGGTAAGTCTCCTCTCATATAGCAGTCTGTCAACTTGAACAAAATTAACCTACACAACACTCTCAAAGCTGTTTTACTTTCTGTTTTGTCATTTGTTATAAACTTCTCCAAATGCCATTCACCAGGCTATGAACGTTTCTATCCTCATTTTGAAGAGTAACAAAAGAACAATTACACCAAAGAATTCCTCTGTACCAAAAAGACAAAATAAATGAAACCAAAGAAAAAGAGATTCTTGTGCAGTTGTGTTAAGTAGTTCTATAGTGTTCCTTGGTTGTGCAATTGTATAGGATAATTATTGTAGTTAAAAGGTAGATTCCCAAAGGGACATTGTAGTAGAAGATATTGGTTTGTTTTGAATTAGGAGAAATTTTCTTCCCTGTGATGCAGAAGTTTATTATCAGTTGTAAAGAGTACCTTCAGAAAGTAGGCAGGAGTTACCTATGTTTTGGGATACAGTTTGTAATTCAATGATGTACGTATGTGGAAATTCATCTTGTTTGTAATGCAGTTATACAGTCGTGTTTTAAGATCATGTTTTTGGGGAGAAGATTACAGTTGACTAGCCTGGCAGAGAGGTTTTATTTTACAGACAGACAGAACATTGACTCCTGCAGCATCTTTGGTAAGGAATGGTAGAAAACACGGTCTAGGTATTCCGGAGTACAAATTGGAATACCACTGATGGCTCTAGAATGTGTCTTCTTGATACCTAGCACTGATAAATGCAGCAATCTGAGTGATCTATACACCTTAGCTTCAGAAACCAAAACATAGGAAATGAGCAAAAGATTGTTGTTTAATCTGTTTTTCTGGAAGATCAGTATATGTTAAATATCCACGAGATCAGGTGCAATTGAGGCAAATATCTCTCTAATTGAATTACAGATACATTCAGAAAACACAAATCTTTTTGCCTGGGTAATCTGCAATGCATTGTTTACCATAGAAACAAAATTGTAAGACATTTTAAGAAGGTCAAATGTCTGAAATAAATGGAATGTCAGTGTTTTGAATGGTGATGGTATTGCACTTGGCTCTCTGTCTAGAGCACAGGTTCTGCCCTGAGAGCCCAGCAGGGGACCTCTGGTAGATAGATTGATGAATCCCTCCAGAAACATTCCATATTATACGCACTTTGTGATAATAGCAAAACAGGTGCATCGTTTTATTTGATAGGGATATTTCTGCAAGCATACCCCCACCTTCTTGATGGATTCACCACGGATCAGCTATTTGATGTTTTGCAAGATGTACCTGATCTGTTGAAACATAGCAGATTGACAAGACTTTTTTCTCATCGGCAAATATTGTACATATTGGTTGTGTAGATTCCAGCATATTTTCATATTATGGATCACATTTGCAAGTGGAGTATTGTAGTTGGTACATGTTCCTGATGAGTGTGGGTGGATACTGTGTGAGGTGTAACAATGCTGATTGAATGGTAGATATGTGTCTTTGGGATCAGAAAAAAAGGTGCAAGAGTCAAAATCTGGCCCAAAGCAATAATTTCCTCACAAAATAACTGTTTAGACAAAATGTTTTAGCTTTGGACAGTGCTTTGAGGGGGTCAATGTGAAAGAGTTCTTTCTGCTTCTTTATGTAGTACAACTTAGTCTCTTTTGTTTTCACCACTTGTGCTCTTTTATGTATTACTAATCTGGTTAGAGGGGAAATGCACAGACTGTTTGATTCAATGTTTATGATGACTATGAGCAGAGAAATGCTGCTTAAACTGCGCTTAGCTCTCACAAATGTCGATTGTTTGGCTTTGCAATGGCACTGATAGGGTGTGATTTTCATTACTACAGTAAATACGTTAGCTGTTTTATATGCTATGAAATAATGAAGCGGTTCCGTTTTATGGATGATATTTATTACACAAGTCATAAAGAAGAGAGACAAGTGTGAATTATGACTGTGTTTAGTTGGTATAGATGAGTCTTGATAGGCTACTGTGGTATCTAGTAAGAAAGGATTGATATGAT
>ENA-OREC01001940-OREC01001940.1-marine-metagenome-genome-assembly--contig:-NODE-1940-length-10985-cov-11.359003_pt1 | contig 10985 bp, 7 predicted proteins | sample MGYA00248626_ERZ508543 | MGnify/ENA primary metagenome ERZ508543 (study PRJEB26211, sample SAMN05518279) | marine metagenome | isolation source: Puget Sound, Washington, USA | host: Bankia setacea... | reverse complement strand
GTATTCCGTCAGGTGCAGAGTTTGTCAGCATGCGTGTTTGCTATATTGTGTTCCTACACGTTTGATATTGCATGAGCGTAGTATATCATAGACATTGTTGTTTAACATAGTGATGATACCCTGGACGCTGGTGTCATTGCAACTGCTTCCTGGAAAAGAGAGATGTTTTATTATTGAGACGTTTTTTTCGACACCTTGTTCTATGAGTAGGTCAAGTTCTACTATAAACCAATATTGAAATATAACCTAATTTAAAGTTTAAATGTTGATGCCTTTAATCCGTGTAACTGTGACGGTATTTTAGAGTGGACTTGATTCAGAATATTCAGCTGCAAACGGGTTTCTCTAACTAACATTCACAACAATCTTTGGTGCCTAGTAGGAACAGCATGTGGAAAAATAACACAATTATATTTCTAGGTAGATATTGCATTGACAAAAGTGCGCACAATTCCTTATGTAATATATGTAACACTGTAAACTGTTATACAGCAATACATGAACAACGAAATAGCATTGACAATAGCACATACTCAGTTACAGACACCACAAAGAGAAGCTGTCGATTATACATTGTTAGCCCACCATTGACAGAACAAAACCTGCCGCTGACACGCCCGTAGGCACCAAACATCACTCTGTAACACTAATATCTACTGGACAATTGAATCTCACATATTTCCCTTAAGGGCGTGATGAAACTATATCCATGGCGACACAAAAAAGTGATCCGGAACGTTTTTGTGTGTTGTCGGTAAAACTCGTTGATTCTCGGATATTTCCGCTTACCAATCGAAGCGCTTGTTACGGTTCTGGTATAAAGTGTGATTACCGTAGGTCCACTTTGATTGGCTAACGAACATTTGTTGAAATTACGCCTAAGGTATGGAACATGTTGTTGACAAGATACCTTAAACTGGACATGATGTAGCAAGAGATTGTAAGGGGTTACTGATTTGATCAAACAATTAGGTAATTTGAAAACCCTATTTGTCAAAAGGGTATTAGTACCACATGGACAGGCAGATTTCGTATCATTGTTGGAAGAACGGCTAATTTCACACCTTCTTTTCAATGAAAACCATACGTCTATTTGTCCATGTCATCGGCGTAACCCTAGTAAACAGATTGGTAACACTTGATAGCGTACCTGACATATTGCTGGCTTAAGGCGTTGGGTCCATAACATAAAGAGATGGCAGTATGTTATGGTGTTTTTGTTCTGTTTATCGTTCGTTACCAAATTTTATTGAAGACCGGTAAACATTACATTCGTTCAGACAATAAGAAGCAAGCACTGAGATTCACTGAAATGTTCCAACGTTACCTGAAGGTCAATCATAAGTCATATAATATAGAAGTCAATACATTTATTGTTCTGTTCTGTTCTGTCCATATTTTAGGCAAAGTGTGTCTATGTACTTGTGTTAATATATTAAGGCCGAGGTATGAGGATTAGATGGGCCACCCTTAAAGTGAATTATGTTTTTTTGGCAGTTGATAAATTGTGAACCTTTTGGTAGGGAGTGATGACCGTAATGATTCAGACTCTGAAAGATGTTACATAACTATGCTAATACAGTAACAAATTGACGGTGTCACCTAAATGACATGACGATACGGTAACCTCATTCTCGACATCTCATCCAACCAGAATCCCTTACACCTGTACTTTAATTAGATGTACCCAATTTGTTACCACGAAGCATGGCGTAATATGATTAAAAGGTCAGTTCAGAATTCGTGAGTTTAAATACTAATCAGGGCGAATTGGTGACAATGACTTTTATTGAAGCCATGTCTTAGTTTTACAAAGTGACTGAAATATAAGGCACCCTGACCTGTACTGGATACCACCCGCCAGGAGAGGGATATGTGACGTCATGGACTACTCGTAGTGTGTTCGCTTGATGTCTAATAGTATAACAATGTAGTCTTAAACCTAATTGTGAAACTCACTTGCCACTGGACACCACTTTTGTTTTGTTAATGCTGCAGTGGCTTTTGTTGACTGAAAATGATGCAAGTAAAACAATTCGGACGTCACGGGTTACTAAGATTCTATTCGCTGGATGTCTAAAAGTAACACAATGTATACTTCAACCTGCTTGTGAAGCACATATCGGATACCAACCTTTGTTTTTTTTCTATGCTGAATGGCCTTTGTTTACTGTAATGATAAAAGTACAATCGTTGATCATATATTGAATGGATGAGTACAATGTGTATCAGCGGCTCTTCGTACTCAATGGAACTCATACTGCAATGGCAGGCTACAACATGTATATTTACAAATGTAGGAAAAGCAAAAACGTGGCAAATCTTCTTGAACATATGGCCATCGATAAATTAATGTCAATGCGTCCAGATGATCCGACATGCGGTCTGGACAAGGGAATATACTTGGTACACGCCTGCCGACAAATTAGTGGTCCAGTAATGGTCATTTGGGTAATTGGCAGCCTGGTCAAGTGGCCCGTGTCCCAAGGCTATCAATCGATTGTTTTTCAGAATAACATTTAGTTTGTGGGGCAATATGTCCAAGAAGACGTAAACATATAATTAATGTAATTTGAACTAATTACATTGCATATGCACATGAAGATGTTACCATGTATTTACTGATGTTTGACCTAACAGTATGTAAACGTGTATGTAATGTTTACTGTAGTTTGACCTTGTAATGAGAAATGAATATTAATAATGTTCACAATGGTTCTGAAATATACTACGTTAATTTGACAAAGTCCCACAAAAGACTGTTTAAAGGTTTGATGGAAGTTCCAGCAAAGCACCTGTTTACTGGTCAGCTGTTGTGATGTGCTTGTTTATGACCTCTCCGCGCAGACATTTACGTACTACTCACAGATGTCCATTGGAAACTGTTTCTAGGAATGTGTGTAGATTACATTGTCAAAGGTTACTAGGGACATTCACCATCTGGTCCTAGAACTGTCTGCTTGCTGCAATCACCCTCTGGCCACACGTGTTGCATAATGACATTGGGACAAGAAAAGCTGGTTCTTTGAGTAACTAAATTACTGAATTACTGTCCTATCCAACAGACATTTGATTAAGTTAAATTCGGCAATTCTGGTAATCCTTACACAGCTTTCCTCGACTTTCTCATATCAACCTATTACATAAATCACCGAGGTGGAACATGTCTTCAGGCACTGGTTTAAGAACTCCTGATCCGATTACAAACATCAAAATACGGTTTGACAAAATATTAGATATGTTTCCATGGTAACGGATTCCAGCATATTTCACGCGTTTGCCTCTCTCGCCTCTGATTACAGTCAATTAGCAGCGAGTCAGGGTGCTTCTGGAATCAGGCGAGTCACCAGGCTCATTGATTCGTACATCATATTTTCTGCGTTGTTAATTTCAATTCTGTCAGTGAAATTAGTCTGTGAGAAGAATATGAATAACTGACTAATGATGACCCTGGCTTTTTTGATTTGGGGGAGGGGCGGGATATGGGGCCAATCATCACCGAAGATGCGATGCATTTTGAGGAAGAGAGATAGTCTTAATAAAGCATGTATTGGTATGGAATCAAAGACGATCCTGATGAAGAGGTTGCTCAAATAAAAGTACTTCCTTCTCGGTTTTCTTCTCGGTTGTATATCTTTCTAGACAACTGGACAAGGAATGTAATACACATCTTCAATGTTATGAAAAGTCTCGTATAATATTCTCCATTTTGTATTTTCTCTTCTGCACCACCTCGTAAACGAAAACGAAACTTCCCATACGCACGTAACTCGAAGCTCAGCGGTTTAACTAAATGCAAGTACACAGTAAGACCAAATCATATTTCCCCTTATTTCAATTGTAAGCCCAGTGTGTTCAGGCAGTGATTATACCTTACTATAACGACTATACTAATCACAGACCTAATCCAACATCCCTACTCTACATACACAACTTGAAAAGGTGATCGTAGTTTTATAAAAAAAAGTTAAATAAAAAAACGCCATACACCAAAACCAAGAGCTTTTAACTAGGTGTGCGGTTTAACCCAAGCCCTTCCCCCTTTTGGAGCTTTTTTTATCCTGTCTACGGATTGTCATGTGAAAGTTCATATTTTGTAAAATGTCACGCACATCGCAATTACTGGCATCTACAAAAGCGAGATTCTCTGGTGTGTTATCTAAGAACGGTCAGCCAGGGCAGCCTTCGTCTCATATATTGTCTTTATAGAAGAAACGGTAGGAAGGGAGAAATTCAATCAACTTTTCCGAAATAATTGGATTGTGGGATTTTATTTTCCGAGTTTTTGGCCTGAGGTTACATGTTTTGAGAACTAAGCATGACAAAAGTCTCTCATTAGACTATTCCACCATAATTAGTTCCGTTAAGCATATCTCATCCTGTTTCTTTCAGATTAATTGCGTCTGAGAGGTTTAACACTATTTTAAGACGGAACTTTCTTCATCTAGCCTACGGGCAACAGTAAATATGGTTGCTAGATACCCACGTTTTAGCGAGTTTGGCTACAATGTGGCATCACACGAGTTGTAAATTTCAATTTCTATAGCAGAATTATCGCGATAATTAAATTGTCTTCGTAGGTTTTTGTGTGTTCAAATCTGTGACATTTTCTGCACGCCATGTTTGCTTTATAAGAAGTTTAATTTCCACTAATTGAATGGTGTTTCCACGCTTAAGAAGATTGGTAAAGCTTACGTGACTTGCCTTTAACAACAAAGAAACAGCAGGCAAATGAACACACGTGTAATATAAACTCTAATTGATAAAAGAAAGAACTCACTTGTATCAATTATAGTGAAAACATGAACACCATCTAAGTCTCTCCTGGCTGATTTTGACAATGCCCATACTAATGATGTGCCTCTAATCAAGTTATTTGTATAAAGTCATTAAAGAGCATGTACGATTTCCACTTTCATGTATTACAACATAAGCAAATAATTCTTGTAATTCTACATTGCCCACCCATTTTAAATTTTCCTAGACTTTAAATTTGACGCAGTTTGTCTCGTTCTATCTACGCCGGGGAAATTTCTTCTCCACTGCCAGTAAATAATCGCCAGTTTCATTATCAATAATAAATAAGATTCTTGTAAAATTTTCTCTCAACATTTCAAACTTAATTGCACTGCACAGGTTGCTTTCTTGACGGACGGAACCATAAATATACATTTTCCGAGAAGGTTTTATTGAGGCACGAAGTTTACGAGTTATACTTCTTACTTTATTATAAAACCGCGGCAATTCCATTTTCTTTATGGCCGTCTTTTTCACATGATGCTCCTGTCATTTGATAGATTCTCGTGCTCGTCAGATTTCGTAAATTCACTGTGATTTATCGTTACTACTCCCAACAAACTGCAATACGATCATTACACATGGGGGCAAAGTTGCTCTGATATCGAGAACTGTTTTACTAATCTTAACTTTTGTCATCATTAAGCTATTCTATCCTTATACAGGTTCTCCAACTTACATCGGTAGTTTCCGGAAATGTTCGTAAACAATCGTTGTTATTCGGTAAAATTCGTGAACTCATTATTGACATCCTTTTGACAACCATCGTTAACTAATCGTGATCTTCTCGCAACTTTCCTGGAAACGGGTTTAACTATTTACTTATACGAACCATTTCCCACCGATACTGTTTCTTGTAATGGCTTTGCCAAAGAACAGATTCGAAACTAGTCGAACATTTCCGAAAATAATCAGACTTACGTATGGCAGATATTTTGATTCGATACCTTAAACTTAGGAGTAAGAACTTAAGAAATTATAAACTACGGGCCTCAATGAAAGTTAGTATGATATAAATACGGGTCGAGAAATACATCAATGTCGGCGATAAATACATAATGAGATAAGCACGTGGTTGGATGGAAGTCTGTAAGAAAGGAATGCAAGGAGTACGCTCGGGATTGAGATGGTGTTAAAGCAGTTTACCTACGTGTATTTTTGACCGAACTTTAAACACTTTATATTTGACTTTAACTTGCATTGTTTTACCTTTATTTAATAACCCTGGTGACATGTTGCAAATGACTTTCTGTTTACAAATAATACTTTTGGGAATGGTATGATAACTGAAGTTCAAGTAAATCAACATTCACGATGCACGTCAATGAATAAATCGCGCCTTAGTGTTCAGTTTTATGAGTTTTATTTGTTGTTATTTGGCATCGCTTTACTGGAACAAAGACCAACACATTTGCTGATGATTTTGATCGTTCAAAGACTGGAATATTTAAATTGTCTTTTGCCATGGCCTAACCATCTAACATGGTATTTCTGATCGTTGTCTTGGAGGGCATACATGTACTACGTAAGCCTTGCCACTTTAAGAGAGAACAAGTAGATCCATTATTGTCGTGCAATGACCTCTAAACATGGAAAGTTACACTATTAGATATGCACAGATGTTGTTTTTAGGTTTTTAGCATTCTTGGATTTTCTTGACGGATGGAATCAAGATGGTTTGCATAGAAAATGTAGCGCTTGTCAAAACATTTTGGAAAACGGAAACTTGAAATGCAAATAATGCGTGAAAACTTGTATGTTATTCAGAATTCTGCATAATGCACTCACCATGGTAACGTAGTTTGCATGTTGTATGGCGTAACAATGATTGAAGTATCTGAACACGCACTTGTTGTTGCTAATGCACGGTGTAATTTAGTTGTTGACAAATTGGAATTACACATAGCTTTGTTCTGTAATGGTTATTATGTGTTTACAGGTTCACTCATTTTTCCGACGTTATGAACACTGTTTTTCCGACGTTATGTAAACTGTTTTTCCGTCGTTATGTAAACTGTTTTTCCGATGTTATGAACACTGTTTTTCCGACGTTATGAACACTGTTTTTCCGACGTTTTGAAGACTGTTTCGCCGACGTTTTGTACACGGTTTTTGCCGACTTGATGTTAACTGTTTTACCGATGTATGTTCACTGTTTATGTCGCCGTCATTTTCACTATTTTGACATCTTTATGATGGACTCTGTTGTTGTTGTTGTTGTTGTTGTTGTTGTTGTTGTTGTTGTTGTTGTTGTTGTAACTTCATAACTCTTATTGTGCGTATAAATTGCTAATTTCTACTCAGTTTGAACATGAGTTAGCACCAATTGATTCAGACATCCATTTCTCTCATGCAAATCCACGCCCTTTTATAATGACAAATGCATTCTGTCAGATGATGCACTCAAACTGCTGACACAGCCAAACAATAACATGTTTTCTGCAATTGTACAACCCCTGTAAATTGCATTTGTGTGTTTGTGTCATTTTGTTCCATGAACTTGTGTGTTACGGGTAATTTACCATGGCAACACGAAGCTAACATACATTTAGTCTATTATCCCATTGTCTGAAGGATTGTGCACCTTTAATTGTTCATTTGCACGAGTACATGTTGTTTTCGAAATACCACCTCGTGTTCAGAAATATAAACAACACAATCCATGAACTTCATTGGTCTACTGTCGGGTGTTTGTTTAAAAGTAGAGGTTTTATTTTATAAACTGGTTCACGGCATCTATGGTCACCTTTAACTTACTGTTTAATCGTTTAGTACTTGAATTAGTATGTGTTACTTCATTTGTTTTGTTTTTTCTAAAGACGTAGCCAACAGGTATCTATTCTTTGTTTTCTTCTATCTAAATCTCTCTCCTCATTTTGGCACTGTACATAAAGTCAGCGCGTTATACTGTCAGTCAGAGTTACACCTTATCGTTCCTTTATTTATTACATTTCGTTACTAATTTATTACATGACGAAACAGTGATGTCAACAGATTAAGTTGTAATCAAAGTAATCAGCAACACAAAAGAAATAAAAGCAACAAAGGAAACGGAAGTCCAAAAATAAAATACATGTACGCACAATAGTTATTGAACTGTAAGAAAACGTGGAAAATAACAACAATGAGTTCACATATCACAACGATACACACACGAAACAGGACAATATGAATAAATAAGCAAATACAAAACTCGCCAGTAACACAATCTTACACATACTAAAACATACTTAAAATGAAACAGCAACCTCATTCTCATAGAGCACACAACAAAAGCAACATGTTATAAACAAAGGGCACATATATGCACGACTATAACAACCAATCGAGAAACAAGGATACCATGATTGCTATCCTCAAACAATACGGATGATCCCATGACAGCCCTTTAATCTGCCCCTTGATCCCTTTGATCCTTAACCATGTCAACCGTTTTCATCAAACCCTTTGACTCGAACACTTAATACCTCACTCATCATTTAAGTCGATCCAACAGTCAGCACACTATGTTCAATTGGTCAATAATTAAGTCTATCGAAACATTTATCACCCATAGCCTATCGAGTCGGTCAATTTATTTATTTTATGATTGTTTTAAATCCTTCCCGTATTGATGAGTTAATATGAGGGGTTAGTATATGTCATGGCCCCATCAAGACTAGTAGTTGGGAGTAGGCGGGAGTTGAACTTCAAGGGGTCAAGGTAGTACAGTCTCTAAAACTTGCGTGCATTCCAAAATGATTGTACTGCATTGATCGATCGACTTGACGACTTATTTTGTAAATCCAGCAACATTGTTCTATGGAGTGTTTAAGGTGCACTATTAACACACAATGTATATAGCAGATTTGCTTTATGGTTTTATCTTAGACCTTCTTGTTGTCAATATATATGAGTTAACCGTATTCAACTTTCATGTGTTGATGTCTCTCATATTCAAGAAGAATACGGGTACATAATACGCTAGGACTTTAATGTTAACTGGAATACATCGACAGCATTAGTTTGCGAGCATCAACTCTAACATCATTTACGAGATACAAACAGTTATTCACTTATATTCATATTAGTTTAAAAAGACATCACCACAAACACTACTCCTGTCATTCAGAAGACATCATCGGCTTATATAACACCGTTCAATATACAACATGAAATGGAAATTTAACCATACGTCACCCGGTTGTATGGTATATCTAGCGAAATAAACGACTACAAGAACAGCAGCCAGGGCCATGAAACGAATTAATAACAGCGTACTTAACACTATCATAATTATCAGGATTTAACACAGAATATCCATCATCTGTGCTATCTACTATTTTTAGCTCTTGTAATATGGATGCACTTTTGCCGAGGTTTTTAATGCCGTGTTTTATCAAGTCCTAATCACCCATCCATCACCGGCTTTCTTGTATTGACATATGTGAGCCAGTCACTGCAGACCACTTGTTTCCACTGCAGCGACTTGGAGATCGATTTCCTAATGCTTAAAACTGCCAATGTCCACTTTTTGTGTTGTCAGTTTTACTTTTTTGCTTGTTTGTTATTTCTGTCCAACGTCTGATGCGTTTTGTATCCCTTGCCTCAGATTTGATTCTCTGTTTTTCTTGTTAATGGCATCCAGATTTTGTTGTCACTATCTTGCCTGATCAATGCATTCTCTCTCTTTAATGTAATCATGAATTGTTTTACCATTTGATTAATTTCTTTGTCAGCTTTGAAATATAATTGTTCTGGCACACAACGCCATACATATACCCTCTTGGCCATTATAACAATATCACAACTAAAGGCCTTGGACATCTGTCAGATTTCAGATTTCATTTTCATATTGAAAGCTGTGATGACTTGAAACAAAGCTAACATATTTAGGAAGATGAAAACGTATGTCCAAGTATTTATCATATTGCAGTTGGATTGCAAAAAACAACACACACAATAACACATTGCAGAAGATAAAATGCGTTATAAATATGGCCTTGTGAACGGAATATTAGTTTTTCATTGTTTTCATTTTCAAATACAATTAACATGACATTGGCAAAGAAGTGTTTTTGTCGTTGGCGATTTGTTTTATAGAAGGAGAGAAAGTTATTACTGCGCTGTCATATCCACTCACATATAACGTGCAGCCTCACTGAGCGATGTTGCCTTTCCTCTAGATGTATTGATTGCCTGGAACTGCTGCTCATGCTTTCTCCTTTTGCTCGTCGTTTTTGCTCTGATGAATACAGTAGTTCCTATTTGAATGGCTGATGGGTGTAGAATGACCGATCTGCACCTATGTCTTGTTCAGTTAGAAAGTTGTCATCACCACTACCAGACAAGATCTGCGACACAATTGTTTTAGTTCACTATCGTGCTGGACATTTACTTCTATTTATCAAAAATGTACTGGCCATCATTTTAACCATAACTTAATCTTTCAGCAGATTTTAATATCAATCCTGTATTGCCTAGTCGTATTTGTTTTTAATGTAATTGAAATGTTAGAGATTGTATTTATGATCGACACCTTGTTAACGTTACTTAAGTGTGATACATGTGTCTAAATACGACAAACACGCCCACATAATATATACATGTATTTGAGTATGGTATGATATGTACAGTGTTTTACATAATGATATAACGGTAAATCTATTTACCAATCACTTCGATTCTTTTAATTTGATACTTGTAACATGGATTTATAATAATTAGTGGTTACTCGATAAGTTTGATCTTGTTTGCGTTCGACAGGCCTATTTTGGTTTAAATGTACTTAACAATGATGTGCTTGACAGAAAAATCAAAATGCATTTCGCGGCCTGGAACTATTACGTGCATTGTGTGGGTTAAAAGCTAAAACGATATATATTTATTCTCTACGTAGCTGTAGTTAAATCAGTTATCCATTGACCAACTTGGTAAAACTTTAAGCACTTGTGTTAATAGCCAGACAATGTTAACACAGGAAACAATTGACAGCTCTTGTGCGTTTTCATGTTTACTCTATTTGCATCGCCAAGTTGTTATTTGAGCACTATTTACAGTGATTATCATGATTTTGTTTGCCGATGTAATCCCCACACCGTGACACATTTGATAGCTTCTTGTAATCGTCTCGGTTGTTGTATTTGCATTTCGTGTTTGGTTTGCTTAAATCAGAAACCCATTGTTCCAATACCTGGTTATAAGAGACA
>ENA-OREC01001939-OREC01001939.1-marine-metagenome-genome-assembly--contig:-NODE-1939-length-10985-cov-13.102219_pt1 | contig 10985 bp, 7 predicted proteins | sample MGYA00248626_ERZ508543 | MGnify/ENA primary metagenome ERZ508543 (study PRJEB26211, sample SAMN05518279) | marine metagenome | isolation source: Puget Sound, Washington, USA | host: Bankia setacea... | reverse complement strand
AAGACAGGTTTGACTGTATATGTATGACTTGCAAAGTTTGGATAGCTCTCGTATAGTTTCAATTAGCAGCTTTCATAAACAATTTAACTTTGATAATCAACCTTCTGAGAACAGCACTATAAATAAATAACAATATCGTCATCTGTACCAATTCAAACTCGATCTTGTGTGAACAATAACCACTAGCAGCGATAATAAAATAGCAAACACATGTTAAATACCTAATCCATAGTAGTAAACAGATCTTTTATAAGCGTGCGTACAATGGCTTTAACCAGTCCATCACACAAGCTTCTATATTATTATGTTTGTATTGTTTTCTGGCATGGCGTCAATGGTTTACCCCTGACCAAGCGAATAAGATATAAAAAGGACTGTACAAACACAAACATCAGTGCCAACAAGAATGATTTGTATAACTTGTATAACTTGTTTCTTAATCATCATGAACATATTTGAACTAGTTTGAACTATAAAAACTTAGGACTGTAAATTGAATATGGGAAGGAGAACAATGTATTTTCAACGTCCAGCAAATTTGATTGAAATTTGATAGTTACTTGATCCCCTTGGTTCTACTTGAATTTGTATTATTGAGCTGATTTGGTTGCCAACTTCAAACCAAATATTTTCCATAAGTTACAAAATCAAACCAATAATACAAAGTTCCTTGCCAGTCAGCAGTTTAGGAAAAGCAGTAAACTATTTGATTATATGCCAGTGGGTCACCTTCTAGAATATATGTGCCTATGTTGTCCAATTAGTTGTCATCTTGTACTTAATCAATGCAAATAAGTTCAACTAAGAGCAATTATTTAAATGGTCCCTGGACACCAAGTGCATGTATATATTTATAGATCTTATCAATCATCTTACATTTATTTGCCTACTCATTTTACAAACATTTATTCCAGATAATGTTCAACTATTGTGTGTGGTATTTGTGTAACGTAAGACAAACAATTAGCGTTAACTTAAAGGATTGAGGCATAAAACAACTGCATTTACGTAAATAAAACCGTATGTTGTAAACATGGAGTGTTCATTGAGCCTATCACATTTGCAGAAGACAACTTTTATCAATTTTGAGCAAACATTTTAATGATGCATTTTGTTCTGTGTTAATTTTCAAATTTATTACAAGTACATATGTAAGTGTCAAAAGTATACTTGAAACTTAGATATCTGTCTTTTTTTGATGATTCTATCAAGCATGTGAACATTATTCAGTCAACGTCAATACTTAACGGCCAATATGTATGTGGTTACCTAAACTGGATAACTAGAATTCAATCTATACATAACTAACACTCAGTGTAGGGTACACTTAAACAGCAGTATATATGAAGGGGGATCGTCGATACATTGGTGCAACTTACTGATTCATCTGGCTGCTCCCTAGGGTATATAACTTAGTAGGTATAAGAATGTTGTGTTGCTTGTGAGACTGATGCTATCTTAAATAGTGACATATTACAAAACAAATATAGAAAGGTGTTAATATTCAGTATGTTTAACCAAGTGGCGGTTAATTAGCACTTCAGGGAATCAAGTTCTATACACAAATGTTGCAATAAATACCCATCAACACGAACGTCCAAGTAGTTACAAGTTTCCCTTAATAAACAATGTTGTTAATGAATGGGTTCACACAATTACATATCTCTAGTGCGATGGTGGAGTCAAATGAACATATTCTACAACACGTCCACTTTCAGAATCGACTAATTCGAGATATTCAATCTGGAAGCCAAATGTCACGTGAAATATGTCAAATCTTCTACTTAAGCGTTTAACAGATTATTGTTATGATGTTGACCTTTCGTACAGCTGAACATGTTTTTTGTAATATACAATATCGCAGGGAGGACAAGTTTGGGTTGCAATGCCAATACATGTATTTGCAGCAAAATGACAAAGGTTAAAAACGTATGACCCAGAAAATACCTATCTTACAGAACATGCTGAGGGGTGAATGTGATAGGATTCCATCTGGGTTTATTGTTATATCACGCTAAAAACCCTCTCACTTTCATCCCTAAAGGCAGAACTCCAAACAAGTTTTTTTATCAACACATATAGGGGTTTTCGGTAAATCTTACCATTGTAAAAGCTCCAAGTAAGTATCATCTCCAGTTCCATCTGACAACTCTACTTTCTTCTTTATTGCACCTGAAAATAATCAGACACAAAGTCAGAAAACACTACCAGAAGTAACAAGAGCTATCACTAGTTGTAAAGAGTATACCCCATATCTCCGCTCTGTCACAAGGGATAAGGCAAACCACAAACAGCATTTTAAGATGACATGACTTCTGTGGAAGGAGTTTGAGACAAACTTTCATTTTAAGAATATCAAAAATGGGGCATAACTCCTTAAACCTTGGCAATGCCTCATAAATTATGTGTCATGCCATTCTACTTTTCATAGAGATGATGTGTAGCAAGCTTCATTTATATTTATTGAAAACTGTGGAAATGTTTTCAGACCAGCTAACATGTGAAATGGTATAGTTGAATGTATCTATAATATCAACAGTTGCATTGCCCTCATAGAAAGGCTGTTGGAAAAAGCTGGTTGAAGTACAACGATAAACTTTTTGCTGTCATCTTCATGTCATGTTGGTCACTGTGTACGAGTATGAACAAAAGCTATCAAGGGGTGTAGGAGGAGTTGCACACACAATATTTCGGGATGTACTGACGTATGGACGGACGGACAGACGGACTGATGTACGTACGGAGAAGTGCAAATCTAAATGCCCAACCACAATATTGTGGGGGACACAAAACTAAACTGTTATATATAGATGGTTCCATTTTATTATGCTAAGTACATTGATATTAAAAACATAGAAAACATTTTTCTAGCTTTAAACCAAACATTGTGTATGTAATGGACGGGTGTTGCCAAGCAACATTGTTTGTTACTAAAAGACGTCATCAGTTGATGGATCAAGGATTCTTAAAGAAATAAGGAATGATTTTTTTATTGAAATAGAGGACCTGCGCGAAGCAATGTATGTGTCTGGGTAGAATTGAATCATTAAGGGTCTGTGTGCGATAGTTTTGTTTTACAAAACATACATTTTTTGTCTGCGTTTCTTATAACTTCTGGAACTTAATGCTATCTCACCTGTTTTGTCATAAGAACCAACACGTGTTACGAAAAGGCTTGATCTGTGAATGTAGGAATGTTAATAGGTATATAGAAATGTCATTATCTTTCTAAGCTTGAAAGTATCCAGTCAGATACAGAGTTGTTCTGTATTTTGAAAGAATGGTAGTTTAGAAATGTACGTATCCCCCTATTGCAAAATTTAGCTTGACATATAAAAGAATTATGCTATGTAATTAGGTAGAATACCTTACGGTGTGCATAATTAAGGACAACTCAGGGGAAAAATAGAGATGAATAAATGGGAACAGTTGGCTAAAACTTGAAGGAGACATATTTGTCTAGACTATCATTAGCTTTGAAGTATATTCGAGGGGTGAATGTAAAAAAAACATTTGCTTTTATACGAGCCCTCGAATTATGGTGACGAAGGAAATATTATTTTTATCTTTAAACAATATCACCAAGCAGCATAATTTGGATCTAGGGTAATATCCGACGGTATCCGATTGCACCGTTTCCACTTTTCGTTTGAGCACGCCCCGCCTTTATCACATGATGTTTTGTTTACACACCTATGCTTAATACCCTCCACGATTAATTTTTTCAAAAATGGAGATACGTAAGGTAAGAAAATAAACCAATACCACACACATATACATTTTGTCATACTTTACCTGAGCCCAAAATGTCCCCTTTTAAATCCCCTTATTTAACACAGAATTACAATTCAAAATATGTTGAAATTTCGTCTGGTAAAACATACAGGTAAAATCAATGACGTCACTTGATGTTTGTAAAATGAAATTATACTGCTCATGAAAAATTAGGTGTCAAAGTCAATCGATTTCTTAAAATTGTCTTTCTTACCAGTGGTTTTGAACTATATGCCATATGGGTTGAATGTTTAGTAAACAAGTTGTCACATATCCCGGATGTGAATAGTGGGTTCATACGTCATAGTATAGACCAATTAAGGTAAGAGAAATGGTGACCTATCTGGGTACACAGTTTGTTAAAATGATAACTCCAATGTATGCACCATGTTACTAAAATGTGTTTGAAACCATAACAGACTTTGTTTAAAGTATTCAAATTGTCACAAATTGATGATGAATCAAAGACTATCCTATAAACTAGCTTTACCTATAATTTAAGTTATGCAGTGTAGTTTCATAGCTGTTGACCTTTGACGGTCGAAAAAATACCACGTGACTGCCAGACGCATGATCAGTAAGTACCCGCCATTTGTGTCAAATGTAAACAAACGCATACCAGCTGGAAGATTTAAGTAAATGACAACGATAGAGGTTGCATAGCAGGGTAAAATTGTCAAAGTATTTTAAAATATAGTTTAGTTTAAATAGGTCAATCCGTCGAAAACCGCTTAATCCGTCGAAAACCTACTAGACGGGGATATGTGTGATTAGGAGAGACACTTTTTTATATACGGTGCATCAGTGAGCATGTACCAATGATCATTTGGACAAGACAACAACTTCTCAATGACCTCAATCAACTTTCAAGGAAAGGCTCCCAGAAGCTTTAACTAGGCTAATAACCTGTACAATTCCACACTAGTTCTCAAACTGAGCCAAACATGTGCTGATAATTAGAGACACTATAGGATACTCACGCTTAGCATAACCATCGTGGGGGTAAATACCACGGTTATATACGTCCATAATGTAAACACTCTCATCATGCATGAAATCTCTCTCGTGGCCATTTCCCTGTTGAACAAATACGTAAAAGGTTGAAGTATACTTTGCACAATGAATTATCAATCACTGAAAATTTCCCTGTTGAACAAATACGTAAAAGGTTGAAGTATACTTCGTACATGTATTAGGTTTCATTTAGTTTTGCTTTAAAATTTCGGAGAAGTTTTTAAAACACAATAGGAAGTCAGCCATGTTGTTGTTGTAGGTCCATTGCAATGCCTTGTTGTATTTATTTAGAGTGTCAGTGTCATGCAAGGACGCTTCCTGTGATCATTCGTCGATTTTGGCTTGGAATTTTCACAGCAGAAGTGTGTTAAAGCAATTGTTGACATAGAGATGTAGGACGGACGAGGATTGATCACAATAGCAAATTTTATGCTCAGGTGAGCTTGAACAAGAGGCCTTTCACCTATTTAAGCTTCATAACCAGTGGCCTCAACACTAAAAGTACCAATTAACTCACACATGAAGAGTAAATTTAAAAGAATGTATTTGCCAAAATAACACAAAAGTACAAAACAGTTCTAATTAGCTCATTTCAATGTATTTGACGTTTGCTACTTAGACCCATGTTCTATTAAGACCAAGTGTTTATTGTCTCTTGTGAGGTCTTTACAGTAGAAGCATCAACCATATAACTGTAACAAATTGGAGACCCTTACCTGATGAGCATCTAGGTCTACTATCATGGCTTTCTTTATCCCAGTATTATACATGAACAGGAACTTAATGGCCAGAGTGATGTCAGCGTAAGCACAGAAACCTCCACCTCTCTCCGCTGAACAATGGTGAAACCCTCCACCTATGTTGATACCCCAGCCTCGCTCTATAGCTAACTTACTGGCCTGCAAAGAGTTATCACACGGTGTTGTTTGCTGTCTGTTTGGTACAACGGGTATCAATTACAACGTATATTGGTGTCTGTTTGGTACAACGGGTCTCAATAACAACGTAAAGTGGTGTCTGTTTGGTACAACGGGTCTCAATAACAACGTATATTGGTGTCTGTTTGGTACAACGGGTCTCAATAACAACGTATAGTGGTGTCTGTTTGGTACAACGGGTCTCAATAACAACGTATAGTGGTGTCTGTTTGGTACAACGGGTCTCGATAACAACGTATAGTGGTGTCTGTTTGGTACAACGGGTCTCAATAACAACGTATAGTTGTGTCTGTTTGGTACAACGGGTCTCAATAACAACAAATAGTGGTGTCTGTTTGGTACAACGGGTCTCGATAACAACGTATAGTGGTGTCTGTTTGGTACAACGGGTCTCAATAACAACGTATAGTTGTGTCTGTTTGGTACAACGGGTCTCAATAACAACATATAGTGGTGTCTGTTTGGTACAACGGGTCTCAATAACAACGTATAGTGGTGTCTGTTTGGTACAATGGGTCTCAATAACAACATATAGTGGTGTCTGTTTTGAGTACGAAATGTACACATAATGTAATAAAACATGACATTTAGTAAGAAATACCTGCTATAATGACGTCTAAGGTGTTGCTCTGTTGATGTTTGTTTTGCTTTTCTTTGTTAATCAAATTGATTGAATGTATCTGACACTATTTGACAGTGATGAAACCTAAATTGTCACATCTTTCCAAAAATATCTTATTCAGCTTACCAAAGGCTTGTGTTAATAAGTAGATTCTTGAGCATCTCTTTAAACATACTATGCTGAAATCACAACTAATGTAACATTCTAATTATAGACATCACAAGGTAGCTGTTCACTATTTAAATTACTTGTTATTTATGAAATAGCCTTGATGGTAGACTGAAATATCACAGTTTCTCCATTCTATTTTGATTCTAACTAAACAAGAACAAATTATATTGACTAAATGAGTTGTTACTATTTTTGATTGTTTTTGTGTTTTTGTTTTTTTGACGATGTTTAACGAGGAAACTTATTTGACATAGTCAATCTTCCATAAAGCTCTCAAAGATGGTGTTTGAGCATATATGTTGTACTTTACTTTCCGATACATGAAGCAAGTTCACAAACATCACAAAGCATTTTTATTTAAAAAAACACACTTTAATCCAATGGAAGATCTAGAGACATTATTGCACCGCTACAGAGGCATAATGTCATTTTTAAAGATTTAATGTAACAAAAAATTATTTTATCAGTCTTGAAATATTGTACATTATTGTTAGGCCAAAATGAAAGGAATATTTGACATAAAACTGTTTAAGTTAAAGCCCTTATACTGGACCCCTTTATTTTCAGATGTAACAACAGAGGTCAAGAAGTACAAAAACTGTAAATGTTTAATGAATTATTAAATGGCAAACCACTTAACAATCTGATTGAAAACTAACATGATCTCAACATACAAACATCGCCAGATTTAGTTTAGTCATTTTGTGATCGAGACTTCCATGTCCCATTATTCCAGAAATGTTTCAAATCGAGACTAAAATCACTATTAGTTGATAGTTGTGTTGCAAAACATCGCCAAAATGACTGTTGGAACATAAACTCACTCCATGTGCATACTGTGTTAAGTTTAAGTTTGTACATATTTATTTTATTTTGATTGTGAAAAAGCATTTAGCTTGTGTAAATTACACTCAAATCCGTTTCTGGAACAAACCAGTATTAAGCACTAAGGGAAGTGAAGTTACTTAAGGAAGCAAGAAGCTTTTGCTGTGGCTTGAACTCACGACTAACAGATTACAAGTAAGACGCTCTATCTACTTTGCTTTAAATGAAACCATTAACATCATTGTAAATTAAGTGACTTTTTCATTTGGATTTGCATAATTGTTATAATTAAGTTCTTTTATTTTTCAATTAACTTATATAGCTAAAATGTTTTTATTCTAAATATGATTTATTTACAAATAGATCTACAATTTGTGCTTCAATTGATATTGTAAGACTGATATATCCGTGACTAAACAATCATTTTCTTCTCCCTTGCTTATAAGCCTTATACATGTATACATAGACATAGTTACAGGCCATACTAGAATAAATAATTAACAATACATCAGCATCTAAACACATACCAGTATAGTGCCACCTGTTTGGAATCGAAAAGGCCGTAGAACTTTCCTCTGTACCAAGAAGTTAGGAAGTAAAGCCACTGGTGGTACTTCTGTTATTCTGGCAACATTCATACTCCACTGCAAAACAACATCAAAGTAAACAAAAACAGTTTCACGTCATGCCTCCTTTATCTTCATAAATAATTGACAGAGCATTAAGCAAAACAACAAGCTTGTTAAGTGTCTTGTCTGTGGAAATTAAATTTTATGAAACAACATTTTGAAACAACATTTTTGTCCTAAGTTGTTTTGTTTGCTGTATATTCTTAGCTTGAAATGTTTTGAATAGGCAGCAAGAGATGACAAAGTCCCTGGAGTCAAAAGCTTGGTTGTCAGGTTATATGTCATTGGTTACCATTGTTGGGTCAAGGTTGCCAGTTTTAAAGGTACAGTCCAGACTTCAGCTATTAAGCTACTGTCCCAACCTCAAAGAGTATATATGCCAAGCTTACATAGTAATGATTGATAACAAATAGTATTTGGAATAACACAGATAAAAACACAGAAGACACTGCAAAATTACATAAATTGGCAATTTCTACAATGTTGTACAAAACTGCTAAAAGGTATACCAGTAGTGTAAATGACGACAAACAAATCAAGTGGTGAAATGTAGAAAGGTTTTAATTCTATTAGCAGATAGAACCGTGTTGCATTCACTACTTGAAATGTAACAAGTAATGTGGAGGGTCCATATACCATGACATAACAAATGCAACACATGAATTGTTTCTGCAAGTTAAAAAGACAAAAGCAATTGTTTTTAAAGACTTGCATTATTTTGGCTCTTCAAAGAATGTTAATTCCATCGTCATTTATCAAGAACAAATTTCAAAATAGACTCTCCTGTGTCAATTATGTTTGGAGCACTATATAACACAACAAGGTGGCATTTACAGCAGGATCCTTCATGGAAATTTTCAATAAATTTATATGGTTCATTTATTTGTGGCAGTGACATATATTGCTTTAGACCACCTGATTGTGGTGATTACTATCTGCAAAACCTTTAATCGTTGCATGGTTCTTTAATATCCACCTACTTGTAAAAATAAGGTCATCAAACCATGTAACTTTACACTTGTAATTGCTGACTTCACAGTTGACGTTTTCATTATTCATACGTTCATGTAGCACTTGGACATACGTAGTAGTATATCACAAACAAATTAAAGTTTAAAAGTTTAAACTTTATTTATTTTAAAACGATTACGAAACAAGTTATACAACTTTTAATAATCATGCTCGTTGACACCGATATTTGCGTTCAGGTGGTCTTTGTGTGGGAGGAAACAGGGGACCCGGAGTAAACCCACTTGTCTGACTTGGTGACCACATGACCATCTCACAAGCCGAAGTTAAAGGAAATTCCAGTCAAAGTCGTGGATTAATTAAATTCTACCCAGATTTCTTCCATAATTTTCGGAGGCAATATTATAGAATGTTCAAGAAAAAAATTGACAATCATCATGACAACGAAAAGTCAGAAAACTATGTTTTATTAAAACTCTTTTAACAACTGTTTCTATAGAACAATAGCACAAGAAAGGTCATATGGCTCCATTGACAAAAGGAAGTGTGTGAAAAGAAGTGAATGGTTGATTCTTATGGATTGGCTAGTTTATCTTTAAATGATAATGAAACAAGCTTTAAACTTTATTCAACTAGTGTAGGCACCGATGTTTGCGCTTGTTCAATCTTTGTGTGGGAGGGAACTAGAAAGTTATGAGGACACCCACCTGTCAGATCGGTAGCATCTTGGTTAAAAATTTCAGTTGTTAATAACTCTAATTTACCTTTACGACTAACATTATGTCCCTTTTTTCCTGTGATCAAAATGGCTGCTGTAGTTTTAATCTCTTCTAGATTGTCACACGGAGCAACATAATTATGTCTTATTTGCACATCACAACACTGATCCAAATTTAAATAATGCCACATATTTTAATAAAAAGTCATTGGGGCATGAATTCAGATTGACTCCAAAATGACAAAATTTCACTAGTCATGTATTTTTGATGGCTAGAGTTAGTTCCTTTACAGGACTTGCAGCCATTACAAACCATATCTACCATTACAAATAGCAACATTACAAGACAGTTAATTTTACATTTTACAGTTTTTACTTTACCCGAATTTGACTCCAAAGTAACGTAGGTGGCCCTTAAGTCGTCATGTCCCGCTGCGTTTCACCATGTTGCTTAAATACCATACGATGTATGTATCTCCTCTCGGTCTTACATGATAGAGTAAACACTAAGGGATGTAACTAATACTGGGTTTTTAACCTCCAACGTATAGACTATAGCAAGAAAAATCAAAATATTAAGCAGGGTAAGACCTGCCGACTGTTTGGTCACCAGTACATTAGGTCGTCACCTCACTAGCCTGTTGTCAATACGACCCTTATGTCGTCAATGGTTGTTAATAGGTCAAAATCGACGGAAAACTGTGTGTTAGGAGGACTTTAATTGAATAGCTATTGGTTGATTAATAATCCAACCCTGTCCCTTACCTGTGGTCACAGATGATACACGTGCAAGTTCTTACTTAAGTAAAGAATGTTTGTTTTGTGTGGTTTTGACACCATCGAAAACACTTGTTCAGTAATATAAAGCAGTTAGTTAAGTCTTATCTCGTGCTTACATATAGCAACTAGTATTTAGCCATTATTTCAGTATGTAGAAATCAAAGTCGTAGGAGTTTATTTTTAAAGATTTGCCTATCCAAGTCCAGTAACGATCACTAGCTGTCACCATCAACGTCAAAAACTACCGTTTCCTTACGAACAACCGGCTGTGCTTGTGATAGTATAAACAGGCATGCGTGTTGATGCAGCACAAGCGTTTGAGACGTTGGTCATTTCTTTGGAATTTACACATCTGTATTAGTTCAAAACTTCAATTGTTCGTAGCCCGTTGGCAAAAATCGATCAACATGAACACTGCATACCAACGAGGGTAACTTAATAAAGATAATCCTTCTATGTAATGTGTACTTTAATGTAATAATACAAGTGTGTTTATACGATGTACATTGGTGGCTTCTATATATGTAATAGAGCTACGTAACTTC